>JAAUYK010073307.1_pt1 | contig 42429 bp, 40 predicted proteins | sample 7278021 | NCBI WGS metagenome assembly JAAUYK01 (sample SAMN14350223, study PRJNA611818) | marine sediment metagenome | isolation source: surface marine sediment (1.8m) | place: French Polynesia: Moorea | collected 2018-08
TAGAGCAGATTCACCGGGTTTGATGGATCGCCTCCGGCGATTCAGTCAAACCCGGATCTGCTCTAGCCGGACAGCTTCTGTTCCCAAGCCAACGCGGTTCGCACGATAAATTCCAGATCGTCATGACGCGGGCGCCAGTCCAACGTGACATGCAAACGGGAAACGTCGGCAACCAAAACCGCCGCGTCGCCGGGCCGCCGCGGGCCACTGCGCAGGTTCAGGGGAGCGCCGTGCACAGCGGCCAAGGTCTCGAGCACCTGCCGGACCGAGAAGCCGTGGCCGTAGCCGCAGTTCAGGACGAGATTCTTGCCTTCCTCCAGCTTCTCCAACGCGGCGACATGCGCCGCGGCGAGGTCGCAGACATGGATGTAGTCGCGGATGCAGGTCCCATCGGGCGTGTCGTAGTCCTCGCCATAGATTTCGATGTAGGGGCGAAGTCCGAGCGCCGCCTGGCAGCCGACCTTGATGAGGTGGGTCGCCTCGGGGGAGATCTGGCCGCGCCGTCCGTCGGGGTCGGCGCCCGCGACATTGAAGTAACGCAGCGCCACGTACCGAAAGCCGGTCACTTGCGCTGTATCCTGTAGCATCCATTCGGTCATCAGCTTGGAAGTGCCGTAGGGATTAACGGGCAGCGTCGGTGCGGTCTCCGATACGGGGAACACTTCGGGCTCGCCGTATACCGCGGCCGTGGAGGAGAAGACAAAGCGCTCCACGCCCGCCTCGATGCAGGCTTGGATCAAGTTGCGGCTAACGCCTGTGTTGTTTCGATAGTACTTAAGGGGGTCGGAAATCGACTCCGGAACGACGATGCTGCCGGCGAAGTGCACGACCGCACCCACACCGTGATCGTCGATCACCCGTTTCACCAGTGAAATGTCGCCGGCATTGCCCTCGACGAAGGGAGTCTGAGGCGGCAACAGGTCCAAGTGGCCGGCCGAAAGGTCGTCGAGAACGACAATCGGATAGCCAGAGTCCTGAAATGCACGCACCGCGTGGGACCCGATGTAGCCGGCACCGCCGGTCATCAAGACACAGTCCTTCGCCACCTCTGCGCTCTCCTTACCCCCGGTTGGCCGCGCCATGAGCGCAGCCGAGGATCTATGCGGCTCCCGGCCCCTGTCTGCCCCTCAAGATCTGGAACCAATCATCGATCGCACCATCCTCGAACTCCAGAGGATTCGATGCTCACAACCGACTGCAGCCAAGTATCCGAGGGGCTGCGCGAAACACAATGATCCCGACGCTCGCCGAGCGCCGGGATCACGTAACGATGCAGCGGTCAAAGCGTGACCGCCGGAAACGGTGCTACTGGACCGTGAAGGTCTTCTCGGCCAGCATCAAGCCGCTGGCATCCACCAGCTTCACGCGCCAGGTTCCCGGCCGCAGGTTGACGCTCGACCAGGTGCGCCAGCCCGACGAGGTGCCGACGTTCATGTCGATCGAGGCGTGGACCTGGTTGTCGATTTCCCAAACGAAGGAGACGTTGGTCGGGTCACCATCGTTGTTGAGGCGCGCGAAAGCGAACCCGCGCTGATCGGTCATCGCGAACTGCTCGGTGGTCCCCATCGGCTCACGATCGGTGATCCCGTGGGTCAGGACGAAGTCTCGGATCACGACCGAACCCGCCAGCGCTGGCTGGGCCGCAAAGAGGCCGAGAGAAAGCGTCGCTGCAACGATGGCGGCGCTCATGCTCCGGAGGACCAGGGACGCCTTACGGCTTTTGGGCAAGGGCTTCATCGTCAAACTCCAGCAAAGTGATTAACAGGGGCAGGTATCGCCAGGTCTTGACTGGCCATGGATGATGACGGCAGTCATCATTTACAGTCGCCGACAGGTCAACAACAAACGCTTAAGATTTGGTGTAGTAGTTCTTTCGGGGGCCTTTACCCTGAAGCGCGTAGCTGCGACAGCAGGCGCGGCGCGTGACGGCCGAGTCGGCTTGATCGGCAACGAAGAGAAACAGGACCGTCACCGAGCTCAGCCATGCCTCGCCGGCGCCGCAGTCTGTTCGCCCAGATCCGTGACCTGCTGCTGATCGTGGCCGCTCTGCTCGTCCTGATCCCGGCCCTGCTGATTCTGCTGTACCGAGAACTGCCGCCGCCGATCACCCCGCTGATGCTGATTCGCCTGACCGAAGGCGAGGGACTCGAGAAGCGGTGGGTCCCGCTTTCCGAGATGTCACGCCACGTCGCGCGTTCCGTGCTGGCGTTGGAAGACAACAACTTCTGCCGCCATGCCGGTGTCGACTGGGCCGAGCTGATGGCCGCGCTGTCCGACTACTTCCGGGGCGATTCGCTGCGCGGCGCCAGCACCATCACCATGCAGACCTCGAAGAACCTCTTCCTCTGGCCCGGGCGCAGCGTGCTTCGCAAAATCATCGAGGCGCCCCTGACCATGATGCTGGAGGCCTTCTGGAGCAAGCGCCGCATCCTGGAGGTCTACCTCAACATCGTCGAATGGGGTCCGGGGATCTACGGGATCGAGGCCGCTGCCAGAAACTACTTCAACAAGTCCGCGGCGACGCTGACGCGGCGGGAAGCGGCACTTCTGGCCGCGGTCCTGCCCAACCCGAGACGTTGGTCGCCCAGCCGTCCGACCCGCTACATCGAGCGCCGGGTCCGGCTGAGCAAACGCCGGGCGGTCAGTCTCGGTCCTCTGCTATACTGCACACGGCCTTGAGCCGAGCGTGTGAGAGATGCGGGACTAGAAGCCCAGCGACGTGGTGGCGATATCGGGCGCCGCGACGAGAAACAGGCAGACGCCACCGGAAGCAACCCCAGTGGCGAGGATGGTCCGGGTTATGTAGCCGAACTGCGGCGGCAGTATGTAAGCGCTGAAAGAGAGCAGCACACCAAAAACGAAGACATAAAGCGGCATAACCCGGCTCCCGGTCCCGAGGTCGAGACGTATGCACCCGGTATGCAGTTTAAGTAATAGCCCTTTAACAAGCCTTAAGCCGCCCTCCTGCACCACCCCGCTGTCGAGGCGCCCTTTCGCTCGCCGGAAAAGCCTGCTGAACTAGCGGCTCCCAGCCAAGGAACGAGAGGAAGGGTCATGGATGCCGCCGCGCTGAAGGAACTGCAGGCACCGTTCAAGGCGCGCTACCGGGAAGAGCCCGACGCCGCCTGCGTCACTCTGCGCGCCGTCGGCAGCCTCGACGGCGAGGGCCTGACCTGCTCCGTCGAGACAGGTCGCGCGCTGGTTGAGGCGGGCCTTCATCCTGCAACCGGCGGCGACGGGCTCTCGGCCTGTTCCGGGGACATGCTGCTCGAAGCCCTGGTCGCCTGCGCCGGCGTCACTCTGCGCGCCGTGGCCACAGCCCTGGATATCAACGTCAAGGGCGGGACGGTGCGGGCAGAGGGCGACCTCGATTTTCGCGGCACGCTCGGCGTCGACAAGCAGGCGGCCGTGGGCTTCATGGAGATCCGGCTGTTCTTCGACATCGAGTCGAGTGCGAGCGAGGAAGAGATCGCCACCCTGAGCAAGCTGACTGAACGTTTCTGCGTTGTTTACCAGACGCTGACCCGGCCCCCGTCGATCACGCTGAACATCGGCCCCGCTTAGGGCCTGTTGACATTCAGGGCGTGCTCCTGGTCCGAGTGAAATCGACCCGCTGTTAGGCGCGAGGAGGAAGGACATGCCGAGCATATTCAACCCCAGTCTCAGTCTCTGGGAGCAACGCGGCAGCGGGCCGATTTCGCCGGATCCCTTCGGGACGGGGCGCGTTTGCGCCGGGGCGGCGTCGCGGAAGGTCTTGTGGGGGCCCACCCCACGGCGCCTCCCGCTCCTGGCCCCGGCGCAAATGCGCTCCCGCCAGGAGCGCGCCGTGAGTGTCAACAAGCCCTAGATCGAATTTGAAAAAAATTTGTGATTTTTTGCGAATAGACTAGGAAAATTTACCATTCCTTAATCGGGTTGGCTCAGGCTGTTCTTGTCCTGGACGTCCCAGCGTCCCTGTACAGCAACCTCCCCTTCCCTGATCAAGTTGCCCCGCCGAATCTTCGGCGGGGCGATTTGATTCGCCCTGGCGGCGCTCCGATAAGACCACTCGCGCGGCGCCGGGTTTCATGGTCTACTCGACGGGGTAGTCGAGGGACAGGCGAAATGAACGAGTCCGAAGCCCCGGACTTCGAAAAAATGCGTCTTGAAATGGTCGCGGTCATCGCGGCCTACACGGAACTCAGCGCGGAAGAGATCGACCGGGACCGGCTCAGTGACCCGGTGCTGGCCGCCATGGCGAAGGTGCCCCGCCACGAGTTCGTTCCAACGCCTCTCCAGCCCCTCGCCTACGCCAACACGCCCCTGCCGATCGGCTGCGGCAAGACGATTTCCCAGCCCTTCATCGTTGCCCTGATGGTCGACTTGCTCGAACTCGAGGAGGGGCACAAGGTGCTGGAGGTAGGAACCGGTCTCGGCTATCAGGCGGCGGTTCTGGCCGAGCTCTGCGACCAGGTTTTCTCCATCGAGATCGTCGAGGAACTGGCCCACGAAGGCGAACGGCGGCTGCGCCGGGCGGGCTACGACCGCTTGCAGCTGCGTCTCGGAGACGGCGCGTGGGGCTGGCCGGAGGAGGCGCCCTTCGACCGGATCATCGTAGCCGCCGCCCCTGAATTGATGCCGCCCAGCTTGCTGCAACAGCTCAAGCCCGGCGGGCGCATGGTGATACCCGCGGGCCTGGAGGATCAGCAGCAGCTGCTCCTGGTCGAGAAGAGCCCCACCGGCAAGGTCGAGACTCAGGAGGTTCTCCCGGTCCGCTTCGCGCCCTTGATCGTCAGCCACTAGCCCCGAGCGCCCGGCGCCGGACTCAATCGATCCGGACCGCGAATCAGATCCAAGAACCTGATCTGGGCTTCACTCGTTGGATTGGAGCCCGGCGCGCTTCCATGCAACCGAGCGCCGCTCGAGCGGCCGTCCGAGCCGCCCCGTCAAAACACGGAAGCGCCAGATCAAGAGGACGGCCGTCGTGGTCAGCCCGATGGCGAGACCCAGCCAGATCCCCGAGCCGCCGAACTCCAGCGCGAAACCAAGCAGGACGGCGACCGAGATGCCGAAAACCCAGTAGCCGAGCACCGCGATGCCGAGAGGCACGCGGGTATCCTTCAAGCCCCGCAGGGAGCCCATGGCGACCACCTGCGCCGCATCGGCGAACTGGAACACAACGGCGACCGTCAGGAAGGTCGCGGCGTAGGCCGCGACCTGACCGGTTCTGGCCTGCTCGAGGTCGAGAAACAGGTCGACCAGCTCCGGCGCGGCGAACCAGAAGAGGCCGGCCGGCAGAACGGCGAAGCCGCAACCCCAGGAGAGCGCGGTCCAGCCGGCCCGTTCGACGCCCGGCCAGTCGCCGGAGCCGAAGGCCAGCCCGACCCGGACCGTGGCCGCCTGCCCGACCCCGTAGGGCACCATGAAGGCCAGCGCGACCAGCTGAATGGCGATCGCATGCCCGGCGAGCTGCTCGGTCCCCAGCAGGCCGATCAGCAGCGAGGAGGCCAGGAACAGGCCGGTCTCGGCCAAGACGGTGAAGGCGATCGGCAGGCCGATGCGGAAGACTTCGCGGAACAGCGGCCAGTCCGCTCGCCATATCCGCCCGAGGATGCGGTAGCGCCGGAAGCGCCGGTCGATGTACACGAAGCTCAACAGGGCGAGGAACATCAGGGTGTCCACGATCGCGCTGCTGACCCCGGCGCCGACCAGCTCGAGCCGCGGGAAGCCGAAATTGCCGAACATGAAGCCGTAGTTGAGCACCGCGTTGATGCCGACGGCGCAGACCGAGACGGCCATCACGGCCCGGGGCCGCGAATGCGCGGCGAGGAACTCGGCGAGGACGAGAAAGCCGAGCGCCGACGGAAAACCCCACACGTGGGCCCGCAGGTAGCTGCCGGCGGCCGCCGCGGTCTCGGGGTTCTGGCCGAGCAGGGTGAGGATCGTCTCGGTATGCCAGATGGCGAAGCAGAGCGGCACGGAAAGCACGGCCCCGGCCCAGAAGCCCTGCCGGACGGAGCGGCGCACCAGGCGGTAACGGCGGCCGCCCAAGGCCTGCGCGACCAGGGGCGCCACGGCGGTTACGACGCCCATGCCGAAAAAGAAGGTCGAGCTGTAGAAGTGCCCGCCCAGCGAGCCGGCGGCCAAGGCCTCGGGGCCCAGCCAGCCCATCATGACAACGTCGGTCGTGGTGATCGCCATGGCCGCCAGGCCGGTCATCACCAGCGGCACGGCCAGGGCGATCAAGGCCCGGCTCTCGGCGCGCCAAGGCGCCGATCGGTGGAGGAACGCGGAGTCGGGCAGCAGGGTCATAAGGCCGTTTTCCCGGTGGGAATTGGGATCTTGGGACGCCGGGACTCGAACCCTGGATCTCCCACTTTTAAGGCGACTGCTCTCACCCTTGAGCTACACGCCAAAGGGCGCGCGCTCAATCCTCAAAGCTGGAACGACCGTCATTCGGCAAGGAAACGAGCACGCGGGAAGGCCAGGCGGCTAGTCCGGGCCAAAGGTTCAGCCGCTTATTCGCAGCGAAAGCCTGGCGTGCGTGCTCATGGCGGCCTTGTAGGTCCCGCCGAGCACCGGGGTCAAGGTGGCCCCGCCCCAGCGCTCGGGCGATTTCGTGGCGCTAGTGGTCGCGCCGGGGCAAAAGCGGCAGGAGTGCCGCCGCTAGGTTGGCCGGCACTTGGCCCAGGGTGGAATCGAGGACAAATCGAGGGATCGGCCATGGCACGACAGAGACGTGAACGCGGGCGCGGCGCGCTGCGCCGGGAACGGGCCCCTTCGGGCGGCCTCAAGCAGCTGCCGTTCCGGCAGGTCCGCAACCCTTACCCGCCGATGGAGATTGCCTCCGCGGACCAGATCGAAGCGCTACACCGGGCCTCGCTCGAGATCCTGCGCGATATGGGCATGAACTTCCTGCTCCCCGAGGCCCGGGAGATCTTGAAGCGGGCCGGGGCCGAGGTCACCGAGGGTGATCCCCGGGTGCGCTTCGATCCGGACCTGATCGAGGAGAGCATCAAAAGCGCGCCGCCGGTCTTCACCCTGCATGCCCGTAACCCGGCCCATTCGCTGACCATCGGCGGCGACGTGATCAACTACTGCATGGTCGGTAGCCCACCCAACGCGTCCGACCTGGAGGGCGGCCGGCGCCAGGGCAATTTCGAGGACTACTGCAACCTGCTGCGCCTCGGCCAAAGCCTCAACATCTGTCACCTGATCGCCGGCCATCCGGTTGAACCGACGGACATCCCGCCCGACCTGCGCCACCTCCGGGCCATTTCGACGGCGCTGAAGCTCTCTGACAAGGCGATGTTCGGCTACTCGCTGGGGCGCCGGCGCATCCTGGACGTGATCGAGATGCTGCGCCTGGTGCGCGGGCTGTCCGAGAAAGAGCTGACGCAGCAGACCAGCCTCTTCACCATCATCAACGCCAACTCGCCGCTGCAGTACGACGTGCCCATGCTCTGGGGCATGATCGAAATGGCGCGGACCAACCAGGCCATCGTGGTTACGCCCTTCACCTTGGCCGGCGCCATGGCGCCGGTCACCCTGGCGGGTGCCCTCGCCCAGCAGAACGCCGAGGCGCTCGCGGGCATCGCCTTCTGCCAGATCGTCAATCCCGGCTGCCCGGTCATCTATGGCGGCTTCACCTCGAACGTCGACATGAAGACCGGCGCACCGGCCTTCGGCACGCCCGAGTACAGCAAAGCGGTCCTGGTCGGCGGCCAGCTGGCCCGGCGCTACCGCGTGCCCTACCGCTCCTCCAACGTCAACGCCTCGAACCACCCCGACGTGCAGTCGGCCTACGAGTCGATGAACTCGATATGGGCCACGGCGCTCGGCCACACCAACATGGTCAAGCACGCGCTCGGCTGGCTCGAGGGCGGGCTCTGCGCCTCCTTCGAGAAGGTCATCATCGACGCCGAGATGCTGCAGGAGATGTCCGAGTTCCTGCTGCCGCTGGAGATCGACGACGCCACCCTGGGCTTGGAAGCGATCCGCGACGTCGGGCCCGGTGGCCACTACTTCGGCACCGCCCACACCCTGGAACGCTACGAGACGGCGTTCTACGACCCGATCCTCTCGGACTGGCGCAACTTCGAGACCTGGTCCGAGGCCGGTTCGATCGACGCGACCTGGCGGGCGCACAGGATCTACAAGGAGGTGCTGGCCGATTACCAGGAACCGCCGATGGACCCGGGCATCCGCGAGGCACTCGACGACTTCGTCGAACGCCGCATCGCCGAAGGCGGCGCGTCGGCCGAGGATTGAGGCCGCCAAGAACCCTGGTCACTGGTTCAGGGAAACTTCAAGGGCCGCTCCAGTAGCGTCATCGACCGGGCCAGGAGCGGCCGGCCGGCGGGCCCCGCGGGCTCCGTCAGAACCGTCCGGTTTCTGAAGTTTAACTTGCAAAATCATAGGTAAGCATCCATACCCTGGGCCTTCCGGAAAAAGCACCGGGTCATCTGCTGGTTGGGGAGGACGACGCATGTCGGACGCTCACCTCTTCCAATTGGGGATGGACTTGGATCGAGGTTCAAGCACCGCCCAAACGGAGAACGAGGCACTAGAGGACGGCACCGAAACGGCGCCGGCCGATCGCAAGGACTATTTCAAAGAGCGGGACGGCGTGGCCTACGCCGGTACGCACCTGATCATCGACTTGATGGGCGCGCATCGGCTCGACGATCTCGCCCACATCGACCAGACCTTGCGACGATGCGCTGAACAGGCGGGCGCGACGCTTCTCCACGTGCACCTGCATCACTTCACCCCGAACCAGGGCGTGTCCGGGGTCGCCGTGCTCGCGGAGTCGCACATCAGCATCCACACCTGGCCCGAGCGTGCCTACGCGGCCCTCGACGTCTTCATGTGCGGCGACACCGAGCCGCTCAAGGCGGTCGAGGAGATGCGCCGGGCCTTCTCGCCGGCCCGGGTCGCCGTTTCGGAGCACCTGCGGGGCAAGGGCGCGTAAGCGGGCCCAGCCGAAGGGGTCGGCCAGATCCGCGCGCGGTACTGTCACGAAGGAAGGACTTTGAACGCTCCGTCCGTGCGCAGGTAGAGGATGCACGCCTCCGGGGCTTCGCAGGAAATCCGATGCCTCGCCTTCCCCTCCGAGCCGAAATAGCTGCCCGCCTCCAGGGCGGTGACGCCGCTCTCGGTCGACGACCCATGCGTGGGTCGACCTTGGATCACCACGGCGCGGAAGCTCGAACCCTGGGTTTGCAGCTCTCCGGCAAAACCGGCCGGCAGCCTGACCAGCGTCCCGTTCAGCTGCCCGTCGCGCGGATTTCCCCAGAGGAAGGCCACCTGCGGTCCATCTTGAGACCTCGCCATTTCGGACCGGCCGATCCAGTGGGTGTGCTTTGCATCCAACCAGACGAGGTTCGACGCATCCACGTTGATCGGCCTCTCACCGTCGTCGAAGGCTTCCTTCGCGGGTAGGACGCCGAAGCCGTCCTCGACCTCGATGTAGGCCAGTGTGTCGGCACCCTTGGCCGCTGTTATGTGCACGCCTCCGGCCGGCTGGGTCCAGAATGACCCCGCCGCCATGTACATTTCCTCGGCGTCCGGGTCATCGTTGTGAATGAGTCCGCTGATCACCACGCCGCGGTAAGCGACATTGTGGATATGGGGCGGCGACTTGAAGCCGTCCGCCGGCTTGAGCAGAAAGCCCGCCGGCCCGGGACCTGTGCGGTTGCCCCAGAGCGTCCCGGCTTTCGGACTTTTGTCGCCGCGCAGGGGATTGAGCTGCTCCCACTCGATCTCGGAGGTTGTGACGACCTTTGTCGCCGGCTCCGCTGCGGCCTGTGCACCGAGGTAGACGGTGGTGACAAAGGAAAGCAGAACGAACGATAAAAGCCCTTCCAAGCGCATGGCCTCGCCTCCCTCTCTGTCTTACTACGACACTGTTCTATGTGACGGGAGGGCGGCCCCGGTGCAAGTGGGCACGAGATGGAGACCGCGCCGCGAATGTTAGCCTGCCTTAGCTTTCGGCGGCGGCTTCTTCCGCGCGCTTGGCCAATTCCTCCTCTACCAGCTTGCGGCGCGAGGGCTTGCCGAGCAGCGTCCGGGGCAGCTCGTCGCGGAACTCGACCCGCCGCGGCATGGCGAAGCTGGCCAGCTTGTCGGCCAGGAACTGGCGCAGCTCGGCCGCGGTCAGCGCGGCGCCCGGACGGCGCTTGATGTAGGCCTTGACGATCTCGCCGCGATGGCGGTCCGGCACGCCGCAGACGACCACCTCCTCGACCGCGGAGTGGAGCATCACAGCCTCCTCGACCATGCGCGGATAAACGTTGAAACCGCCGGTTATGATCAGGTCCTTAATGCGATCGATCAGGAAGACGTAGCCGTCCGCGTCGATGTAGCCGACGTCGCCGGTATGGAGGACCCCGCCGCGCAGCGCCTTCGCGTCGGCCTCCGGCTGATTCTCGAAGCCGGCCATCACCTGGGGGCCGAGGATGCAGATCTCGCCGTGCTCGCCGATTCCCAGGAAGCGGTCGGGGTCCTTCAGCGACGCGATCTTGACCGTGGTACCGGGGATCGGCAGGCCGATGGAGTTCGGCTTGTTCAATCCGGCGAAGGGGTTGATCGTGCAGACGGGCCCCGCCTCGGTCAGGCCATAGCCTTCGACCAGCACACAGCCGGTCAGGGTCTCGAATTTCTTCTTGATCGGATAGGCCAGCGCAGCGCCGCCCGAGAGGCAGTACTGGAGGCTGGAGAGGTCGTATCTCTCCAGGTCCTTCTGGCCGTTGATCGCCGAATACATGGTCGGCACGCCCATGAACACGGTCGGCCGCAGCTTGTCGATCGTCTTCAGCACTTCGCTGACCTTGAAGCGCGGCAGCAGAATGATCTCTGCACCGACCTCGAGACCCACGTTCATGACCGCGGTCATGCCGAAGACGTGGAACAGGGGCAGCACGGCGAGCATCCGCTCCTCGCCCCGCTGAACACCGGTCGCCCAGGTCCGGGTCTGGATAAGATTGGCGAAGAGGTTGGCGTGGGTCAGCTTGGCGCCCATGGGGACGCCGGTCGTCCCCCCGGTGAACTGCAGTACAGCGATGTCGGTCTCGGGATTGATCGCCACCGGCGTGCAGAGACCGTCGTTGCCGACCAGCTTCTCGAAATGGATGTGGTGCTCGTCCTTCGGGACGGCGCTCACCTCGCCGCGCTTCATCAGCGCGAAGAGCGCCCTTTCCGGGAACGGCAGGATGCTGGTCATCCGGCAGGCGACGATCTTCTCGAGGCAGCTGTCCTCGAGCCGGCCCTCCACCTTTCGATAGAGCGGCTTCAGGTTCATGGTGACCAGGATGCGGGCGCCGGAATCGTTAATCTGCCGGGCTATCTCCCGTTCGGCGTAGAGCGGGTTGAAATTGACGACGGTCCCACCCGCCTTGAGGATCGCGTGATAGCAGATCACGTAGTAGGGCGAGTTGGGGAGGAACAGGCCGACGCGGGTTCCCTTGGTGACGCCCAGTTCCTGGAAGCCCTTGGCGGCCCGATCGACCAGGCTGCCGAAATCCTTGTAGTTGTAGCGCTTGCCCAGGAACTCCAGGCATGGCTTGTCGCCATAGCGCGCGACCGCCTGGGCGACCAGTTCGGGGAGCGGCCGCGGCGTGATGTCGATGTCCCAAACGAGCCCATCGGGGTAGGAGGCTTCCCAAGGGTGGGGCCGCTGAGGCTCGGGCGCAGGAGCGGGCCGCAAACCGAGCCATCCGGACAGCCGGTCCAACGCCGCGCGCAGACGCATTTCCCAGTTGTTCCTGATCGTTCGCACTCCGATCCCGGTTGGGCTCGTTCCGAGCCCTGATGAACCATCTGACCGCCCTGCTTTGGCCCGAGGCGACGCCTTAACCAAGGCGCCAGGCCGAGCTTCGCTGGTTCAAGGGATTATATGGGATTTCCGGAGGTGATGTGTTAACGGGTGTGGTTAGCAATCACCCGGGCACTCGCCCCTCGCCCGGCCCTGATTTCCGGGACCGGGACGGAGCCGGGAGGATCACTTGCGCTGATAGCGCCAGCGCTTGACCACTTCGTCGAGGAACTCCGGACTGTCGGCCTCGGCCTTCCAGGCCGACGAGAAGGAGGCCGTGCCGCTCATCGGACGGCGCTCGTCGGGAATGCGGTCGAAGGCGAGCCGCATCGGGATCGAGACGCCTTCGCCGACGCCGATCGCCTCGCCGTTCCTAAGCGAGGGCAGGAAGTCCAGCAGTCCGACCGCCGACTCCGAGAGCGTGCTGCGCACGAAGTCCTGGTCGTTCTGATTGCTCATGCGCAGCGCGAAGATCGTGTTGCACTGGGACAGGATGCCCGGCGCCAGCTCCGAGGGACGCTGCGTGACCATGCCGAGCGAGACGCCGTACTTCCGGCCCTCCTTGGCGATCCTGGCCAGCGCCTTCTTGGTCGGCTCGAAACCGAGCCTGGTGTCGCGCGGGGCGTAGCGGTGAGCTTCCTCGCAAATCAGGGTCACCGGCACGGCGCGGTCGCTCCACAGCGCGAAGTCGAAGGTCATGCGGCAGAGCACGGAAACCACGACGTTGAGGATCTCCGACGGCACGCCGGAGAGGTCCATGATGGTGATCGGCTTGCCGGCCACGGGAATTCGGAAGATGCGCGACAGGATCTCGGTCATGTTGTCGCGGACCGTGAGGCCGCCGAACATGAAGGCGAAGCGCGAATCCATCCGGAGCGAGTTGAGGCGCGACTTGATCCGCATGTATGGGACCGAGTTCTCCGGATTGTCGAGCCGGCCCATGGCCTCGTCGATCAACCCGACCAAATCGCCGATCTGATAGGGCACCGGCGTGTCCACGGTGACGAACTTGCTCTCCTCGTCCTGGCCCATGTACTTCCGCTTGGCCGCCGGGATGAGCTCGCTCAGGACCGAGATCTCGGCCGCATGCTGAGTAGCCGAGGTCTCCGGCCCGCCCTCGAGCAGGACCTCGAGGATCTCTTCAAAGTTCAGCAGCCAATAGGGCAGACGGAGATTGCCCGGCGAGAGAACCTGGGCGGACTCGCCGAAGGCTTGGGAATACTCGTTGTGCGGATCGAGCAGGACGATGTGTCCGTTCTCGTGCTTGCTAAGGATCGACTGCAGGATCAGCGTGACCGCACAGGACTTGCCGGAGCCGGTCGTGCCGAGCACGGCGAAGTGCTTGCCTAGGAGATCGTCGATGGCGACATACGCCGGAATCGAGTGGTCCTGGTGGATCGTCCCGATCCTGACCGTCGAGACGGCCGGACGGGCATAGACCTGCCGGAGATCCTCCAGCGTGGTCTGATAGACCGGGTCGCCCAGGCCGGGATAGGCGGAAACGCCGCGCTTGAAGGGGCTGCCACGCTTGAGCGACGACTCGCCGAGCATTTCCAGCTCGACGATCTTCATTTCCGAATCCCCCTCGTTCGGCGACGGCAGCGGAATGCTCATTCCCGTCACCATGCCGAAGACGGTCGACGACGGCGTCAGCATCTTTATCAGCTGCCCCATCTGGAGTGACACCACGCCGGACGGGCCGCTGGTTTCCTGAGGCTTCTCCAGCAAGACGACGACCTGGGACCCCGTCACGCTGACCACACGGCCTATTCTGATTTCCGAACCCGTCATCTTTGCACCCCGATCTCACGAAGCGTTTCTGGTTTCTGTATGGCAGCCGCCGCCGCACCGGCGATGCCCTTCTGGGCTGGCTTGCGGATCCGCGCCAGAGGCAGGCGAACGGTCACGCGGGTTCCCGTACCGACCTTGCTCTGGATCGACAGCTTGCCGTCGTGGAGCTCGATCAGCGCCTTGGACAGCGGCAGGCCGAGACCCGTCCCCTCGTAGGCGCAGTCGATATCGCGGTCGACCTGGGTGAAGGGCGCCAGGGCCTTCCAGACATCCTTGTCGGCGATACCGATACCCGTATCGGTCAGCGTGAACATGAAGCCGCCGTCCTCGGCCGGCCCGACCTTGAGGGTAATCGTTCCGCCCTTGGGCGTGAACTTGATCGCATTGGACAGCAGGTTGATCAGAACCTGCTTGATCTTGCGTTCATCGACGAACAGCCACGGGAGAGTCTTTGGGATCTCGCAGCGCAGCGAGAGCTCGGCCTCCGCGGCCCGCTCCTTGACCAGAAGCAGGCAGGAACTGATGATCTTGCTGAAGTCGACCACCTGCTCCTCGAGCTCCAGGCGCCCGGCCTCGACCTTGGCAAGGTCGAGGATGTCGCTGATGAGCTCCAGGAGGTGCTGCCCGGCCTCGTTGATGCCGTGGGCGTACTCCAGGTGCTTGTCGGTCCGGTCCGGCGCCAGCAGCCCCTTGATCATCATCTCTGAGAACCCGATGATCGCGTTCAGCGGGGTGCGCAGCTCGTGGCTCATGTTGGCCAAAAACTCGGTTTTCGCACGGTTGGCGGCCTGGGCCTCCGTCATCGCGTCGCGAGCAAGCCCCGCGGAACGCTCAGCCTCCTGCTTGGCCGCCGTCAGCGCCAACTCGGCTCGCCGCCGCTCGACTATCGCACCCAGTTGCGCCCCGTAGCGTTCGAGGAGCTTGATCTGTTCGGTGCCTCGACCTAGCGTTTTGCGCATTGGCTCCTTGCCCGTTAACTGATCACTTTGCGCTATTTCGAACTCATAGAACCGAATACCCAAGAAGCCGTTAATCTTGAGAATCTGCGGTCCTATAGCCCCCAAAACGCGCTGAAATAAAATCAACACGGGAATATGACGGAAAGAAATTAAATAAAATGTAAAAAACTCGTAAAAAAGAAAAATATCTATCGTGAATTTTACTCAAAATTGCCCAAGAAATCCGTTTAATTTCAAGGATCTTTCCAGTCCAAGCTTACGCAAATTTTATATTTTGTTATTATATTCAATGCGATAACACTTGCACCCTTCACTGAATGTTAACGGTCAACCGCCCAGATTCGCCATCCATGCTGCGCGCTGGCCCCATAGTCCCTGCGTTCTCCCTGCGAGACGGGCCGGCGCGTAGAAGTGAACAAGCAGGCGTAAAAACAACGAATGGCTGACGTCGGACAGAGACATCACGCAACGCCCAAGCGGAGTCCCGGCGAAGCCGACGCCGGGATGGAGCGGCAGCCAACAGGCATGCCGCGCGACCCCTTCGACGTGGCACCGCTGTTGCGTAGATCCTTCGTCCGCCACCTGAAGAACGTGCCCTACCTGCCGCCTGGACTCGCACAAACTCTCGCCCGCGACGTCGAAACCGTGGCACTCGACACGGTCAGAATTGACGAGCCCAAGGGCGCTGGCGGGACAGCGCACCGCAACGTGGGCCCGAACGGCCAGGGGTCGGTCGATCCGATGCTGTCGCCAATGGACGGCGTAGCGGAGTCGGTCTACGCGCTTTCCTGCCTGCTCCGAGACCTGCTGATCGTTCGGCACAGCCTGCCGCAGGAACTGGCCGACCGGATTACGCAGCACGGTCGCGAGGGCACTCTGATCGAGGCCGCCAAGCAAGATCCTAGCGGTGAGAACCTGAAGGGCGTGGTGACCTATCTCGCCGACCACGACGGCCTCACGGCGAGCCTCTTGCTGCGCTCCCTCTGTCTGGGACAGATGGACCTCTTCGAGATTGCCGTCGCAAACCGGGCCGGGATCGGCGTGGATGAGGCGCGGCGGAAGATCCGCGACCCCGACCGCGTACCCTTCTCCGAGCTCTACGAACAGGCCGGCCTTCCGCCCGGTCTCTATCGCGCGTTCCGCGCTGCCGTGAAGGTCCACCGACGGGTGAACGGCACAAAAGACGGCAAGTGGCAGCCCAACGACACGAACCAGGTCATCGAAAGCCTGGTCAAGGAGTACGAGTACCTCGGTCCGGAGGATCTCGAGCACGTGCTCAGCCAGCTTGCCCGCGAGGCCTTCCCGACCGCCTGAGCGCGGCCCCGCCACAACACCCCTGATCCCGAATCCGCTCTACATCCTAGGGGTAGAGCAGATTCACGCGATTGAACGCCTTCACAATTTTGAAGTCGACAAGCGGGGATTTGAGTATTATTGTTGATAAATGTAGTATAAATATTTCTATATTGACATTGTGAAATTATTGTGCAATTTATAGTGCGTGATTAGCGGAGTGGCCTGGGCGTTTTTCAGTCGTTGAGTTTCCCGGGACACTGCAGGGACTGCTAGTTTTGAGTTAAGGGGAGAACTCCGCGTAGCCTGTCCCTCTCCAGGCTTTACCGGGGTCGAGGTGAAAGGGTCGAAACCTGGTTTCGGCCCTTTCCCGGTTTCGGCTGTCGCTCAGACGAGTTGGGGATAGCCGAGGGAGCGGGCTTCCTCCTCCATGCGGCGAATCACGCCATAGGCCTCTTCCGGCACCACCACCACGTCGTCGATCAGCAGCGCCCGCCGCAGTTCCTCGAGCACCGGATCCGCCGCGGCCGCCCGCAGGGCCGCCTGCAGGCGCTCGACCACCCCCGCTTCCTCGCCGGCCCGGGTCACGAAGGGAAGGGCCGGCGCCGCATCGCTTACCGTCAGAACCCGCAAGCCGGCGACCGCGCTCGGCTCGTGGCGCGCGGCGAGCGCGTGGGTCACGCAATCGACAGCGACCAGATCGACCCGGCCGCTCTGGAGCGCCTCGAGCGAGGCCGGGTGGCCACCGGTTTCCAAGGTCCCGCCGAAGAACGGCCCGCCCCGGGCAAGCGGCGCCACCATATGCCTGAGCGCGTTGTAGCCCGATTGGGAGTCGCGCCCGTTGTAGCCGCAGATCCGTCCCGCCATGTCCGCCAATGACACCGCCGTCTCGCCTTCGCGCACCAGGATTAGGCTGCGGTAGTTCGGCCCCTCACATCCCGGGGCCTGGTAAACTGGCGTCGCCACTAGGGTGACCGCGCCTTTCAGACCGTGGAGCAAGGGATAGCCGCAGGTCTGGCTGAACAGCAGGCGCGGGTCGGTCCAATGGTCGTGCAGCGCGGAACCGCGGACCAAGGCCTCCGGGACGTCGGAAATCCCCGCCTCACGAAAGGCGGCTGCCAGCGCCGACCACCAAGCGTCGGTGACCGGGCGCAGGGCTTCCAGATCATACATCGGCAGGCTGGCGAGCCTCATGGCGCGCCGGCGACGGCCGAAGCCTCGCACTGCGGCAGCAGGCTCTCCAGGTAGGCGCCGACATCCGGCGGCTGCACCGCGGCCGCGCGGATCAGATTGTCGAAATGCTCGGTCAGCTCGCGAATGTGTTCCGTGGAGTTGTAGACGAAGTACATGTTGCCGACGTAGACCGCCGCGCGCTTCGGACCAAAGATGGTCATCGGCACACAGTACTCCCGGAGTGCGTCGAAGAGGAACCAGCGGAACGTCGGGTAGAGCTCGCGCAGCAGCTCCACCATGAGCTCGATCTGTGACCGGCGGGTCTCCAGCGGCAGGGCGCGCCAGATGCCCTCCCCCCTGGCGAAGCCCTCGATCGACTGGAAGGAGCTGCATACCTCCATGTCGGTCTCCGGACGCCGGCTGTAGGCGAGGCGCTCCTCTGCCTCCTGCAGCCTCGCCTGAGGCACGCGGCTGCCCTTGCCGATGAACTCGAACTCGATCACCTCCTCGGACTTCAAGAGGTCAGGCAGGGTGGTCGGCACGTAGCGAATCTTGTAGCCCACCGCCTCGCTGTGCCAGCGCCGCAGGCGCTCGTCGGCCGGCGAACCGGCACCGGTCTCGATCTCGAGGTCCTGGTTGACCACGTCGGTCCCCACCTGGCCCTCCTGGCTGAGGCCCAGGAGCCAGTCGACGCTGACCTTCTCGGCCGCCGCAATGGCGGCGATGGTCTCGGCCCGGGGCAGGCGCAAGTTCGACGCCGCCAGAAGCTGCGACAACGTCGAGCGGTCCAGTCCGATCCTCGCGGCGAAGGCGGAGCGCGTCTGCCCCGAGCGCTCGATCACCTCGGCGAGCCGGCGCCGGAAGACCTCGACCGTTTCTCTCCTGTCCAAGTTCCCGCCCCAGTTTGCGGCAATCAACTGTTCTCTATTGTGAGCATATGATGTGGATTGTCAACATACCGTATATTTGGTGATCAATTGCTTCATTTTGTGCGCATTCCCACGTGGTCAGATGTGAATTCTTGGGCTAGCCTTGTCGGGTAGCGTGGAGCGATAAGAAATGAAAAGTCAGCAAGTTAGCGAAGGAGCCTTCGATAAGAACCAGAGGATCGAGTGGCCGACCCTGTGCCTTCTGATCGGCACCTATGGATCCTTTGCTGCCGTGACTTGGTTCTACCACGACCTGCCCTGGTGGGTCGTCCTGCCGCTCGGAGGCTTGCTGACCTGCCTCCACGGCTCACTCCAGCACGAGACCGTCCATGGCCACCCGACACCCTGGCCATGGCTGAACGAGCTGCTGGTCTTTCCCAGCCTCTGGCTCTGGATGCCCTACCGGCTCTATCGCCGCGACCATCTTCAGCATCACCGCAACGCCTATCTGACCGAGCCGGCAATGGATCCGGAGTCCTATTACCTCGCGCCGACCGATTGGGCGCAGCGCGGACCCTTGGGCCGCGCCCTGCTCTGGAGCATGAATTCCCTTCTCGGCCGGCTCTTGCTGGGTCCGCCGGTGGCGGCTCTCAGGGTCGCCGGGCGCGGTCTGGCGCAGCTGGCACGAGGCCGCGCCGACGATGTGGACATCTGGCTGCGCCACGGCGTCTCGGTCGCCCTGGTTCTGGCCTGGGTCATCGGCGTCTGCGGCATCCCCCTGGGCGAATATCTGCTGTTCTTCGCCTATCCCGGCACGTCCGTCACTATGCTGCGGTCGTTCCTGGAACACCGGGCCCACGACGACGAGGCCCAGCGCACCGTGGTCGTCGAGGCCGGCCCCTTCTGGTCTCTTCTGTTTCTGAACAATAACTTGCACGCCCTGCATCACGCAGCGCCGACACTGGCCTGGTACGCGTTGCCGGCGCGCTACCGTGCCGAGCGGGACGGCATCCTGGCGCGCAACGGCGGCTACCTCTACCGGGGTTACGGCGAAGTGTTCCGCCGCCATTTCCTGCGGGCCAAGGAACCGCCGCTCCATCCCTACTACCACACCGTTCCCTTCGCCAAGCTGCGCACCGCCAACGACAGCGAAGCGCCCGAGACTGAACGGGTGGCCTGAAAGCGGGCGGAGCGACCCTGACGCCGGGCCGCGCATCTGTTATAGCGTGACGCGAAGATCTCGACGGGGAGACAGAGGACATGGGCGTGCTTCCGCAACAGACGACCTATCTCGTGATCGGCGCCGGCGTTCACGGCCTCTCCACGGCCTGGCACCTCGCCATGGAACTCAAGGACCGGGGCAAGGGCTCCGGGGGCGATATCGTGGTGGTCGACAAGACCGCCCCCGGTGCCGGCGCCACGGGGATCGCCTGCGGCTGTGTGCGCAACTTCTACATGACGGAACCGATGCACGCCCTGATGCGGCATTCCGCGGACGTCTGGATGTCCGACCCGATCCGGCTCGGCTTTCAACAAGTCGGCTACATCTCCGCGGGAGAAGAGAACCAGCAGGCTGACTACGAGCGCATCGTGGCCAACCAGAACGCCGTCGGCTACCACTCGGAGCTCTATGTCGGACAGGACGCCAGGAGCTTTCTCAAGTCGATCTGGCCCGACTTCAACGTGAGCGAGATCGGCGTTTGCCACTTCGAGCAGCCTTCGGGCTACGCCGGCACACGCCAGGCCGTCGCGGGGATGGCCGAGAAATGCGCCGAGCAGGGCGTCCGGGTGCTCTCGGGCATCGAGGTCGAGGGCTATGAGGTGACCAACGGCCAGATCAGCAAGGTACGGACCAGCGCGGGCGAGATCACCTGCGACGTGGCGGTGATCTGCGTCGGCGCCTGGATCGGCAAGCACTGGGAGATGCTCGGCCGGCCGATGAAACTGGACTGCGCCTACCCCGACGGCGAGACGGTCGAGAAGGACATGTGGACCTACTGGCGCCTGCTGGAGGGCGAGGTCTATTTCGACCAGCCCTACCGGACGTCCGACGACAAGGACCCGCCGGTGCTCCACGTCGAGCTGATGAACACGCCGGTGATCAACGAGCAGACCGGCAAGGAGATGGACGACCACCTCTACGTCTACTGGAAGAACGGCGCGGAGCGCATGGACCGTCCGGGCATTCAGGGCGGCACGATCCCGATCCAGATCGGGCCCGACGCGACGATCGAGCCCTATGGTCACGCCAACGACGCCTACCAGGCCGACCCCTGGTTCCCGGACTACATGACGTCGGCCATGGGCCACCTGATGGCGCGTTTCAAAGGCCATCGCCGGAAGTTCCGGGACCGGCGCAACGGCGGCATCGGCGCCTTCACGCCCGACAACGTGCCGGTTTTCGACTGGGTGCTGCCGAACGCCTACGTAATCGCGGACTCGAACCACGGCTTCAAGCTGGCCGGCGTCGGCAAGCTGGTCGCCAGGCTCCTGGCCGGCGACAACAAGGTCTCGGAGCTGGAGCCCTTCACCTTCTCGCGCTTCGCGGAGGGCCAGACCTTCGGCTCCTCTAACAGCCACTGTCCCTGGGTGTGAGCCCCGAGGCCGTGGTCCACGAGCCCCTGGTGCTGACCGGGCGCGACCTCGCGCCCAGCTCCCTCGCGGCCGTCGCCGAGGCGGGTCGCCCCGTGGGCCTGGCGCCCGAGGCGCTGAACCGCATGGCCGCAGCCCGGGCGGTCGTCGAGGGCCATCTCGCGCGCAACGAGCCGGTCTACGGCCTGACCACCGGCCTGGGGTCGCGAGTGACGCATCGCCTGCCGCGCGAGGCGCTTGCCGCCTTCTCGGTCCAGACCGTCAGGGGCAGGGCCAACGCTGTCGGGCCCCGCCTGCCCGCCCCCGTGGTCCGGGCGGTCATGCTGGCCCGGCTCAACGGCCTGCTGGCCGGCGGCTCCGGCGCCGCCCCAGAAGTGGCCGAGCAGCTCGCCCTCTTTCTCAACCGCGGCCTCCATCCCGCGATCCCCTCGATCGGCTCGATTGGCGCCGGCGATCTCTGCGTCCTCGCCCACCTGGGCCTCGCCCTGATCGGCGACGCGGAGGCCGAGATCGAGGTCGAGGGCCGCACCCTGCCCGCCCCCGAGGCCCTGGCGCAGGCCGGGGTCGAGGCGCTCTCGCTCGGCCCCAAGGACGGGCTGGCGATCTGCAACGCCTCGGCCTTCACGACCGGCCAGGCGGCTCTGGCGATCTCCCGGACGAACGACCTGCTGGAGATCCTGCAGGTCTCGGCGGCGCTCTCCATGGAGGGCTTCCGGGCCAACCTGAGCCCGCTCGACCCGCGCGCCGCAGCGGCGCGGCCGGCGCCGGGCCAGGCCTGGGCGGCGGAACAGCTGATGAAGCTCCTGGCCGGCGGCGCGCTCACCCAGACCGGCGCCGCCAGGCGCCTGCAGGATCCGATCAGCCTGCGCTGCGTCGCCCAGGTGCACGGCAGCCTGAAAGCCGCGCTCGACTTTGCCCTCCCGGCCGTCGCCGCAGAGCTCAACGGCACGTGCGACAACCCCCTGGTCCTCGCCGACGACGACGCGATCATCTCGACCGGCAACTTCCATACCCCGGCCCTGGCGCTCGCCCTGGAGACGCTTTCCCAGGCCGTCGCCCAGGTCGCTTCGCTCTCGGTCAGCCGAACCTGCCGGCTGCTGATCGAGCGTCTTTCCGGGCTGCCGGCGAACCTCTCGGTGCACGGTCCGACCAGCTCAGGCTTCGCGCCCCTGCTCAAGGTCGCCGAGGCCCTGCTCCAGGAGATCCGCCACAAGGCCCAGCCCGCGCCGGCCGACCTGCGCTGGGCCGCCGACGGGGTGGAGGACGACCTGACCAACGCTCCGCTGGCCGCGCGCAAGCTGGCCGAATCCCTCGACCGCCTGGTCCTGGTCGCCGCCTGTGAGCTGATCGTCGCCGCCCAGGCCGCAGAGCTGGCGAAGCCCGAGGCGCTCGGCCGCGGCACGGCCGCCGCTCTCGCCGTGGTGCGCAAGTTCGTCCCGCCGCTGGACGAGGACCGCCCCCACGGGCGAGAGGTCGAGCGGCTGGCCCAAGAGGCGCTCGACTCGGGCCGCCTTTCGGGCGAGATCCGGACGGCGCTGGGATCGTGACCGCCGCCCCGCCGATTTGCTTCTCGCGCCCGTCTCGCATATCTACGACGGCTAGGTTCCTTAAGGGAAAGTCATGATCACCCTCGACTTGCCGCTCTGGCCCGAGCGCCAGCCAATCCATGCCATCGAGGCCGCGATCGTCCAGACACAGTTCGACGACCTGGTCCCGCACCACGGTCCGATCATTAAGCGGGTCTTGCAGGAAGAGGACGCCGCCAAGCACTTGCGGCCCTCGGTCGGGGCGCAGTTGAAGTGCTCCAAGATCCGGCGGCCGGACCTCTGGGGTCTGCCCGAGTTCGATCTGCTCAACGCCCGGGCCCAGGCGCTGTTCCGCCTCGTGCTCAAGACCGAAAAGGTCGCGACCGACGCCTGCTGGGCCAACGTCTACCGGAAATGGTCCGCGATCAGCCCGCACAGCCACCGGCGCGCCATGGCGAGCCTGGTCTACTGCCTCGACGACGGCGGCGCCGACGCGGACAACCCGGAGAGCGGCCAGTTCGCCTTCGTCGACCCGCGCCTCCAGGCCTGCTGCCCCTTCGAGGAGGGCCGCGTGACCAACGCGCTCTGCCCCGAATTCCGACCCGGCACCATGCTGATCTTTCCTGGCCAGACCGTGCACTACGTCAAGCTCTTTACGGGCCCGAGGCCGCGCATCACAGCGTCCTGGAACATGAACCTGGAGCCGCTGCCCGACGTGATGGAGGGCCAGCGCCCGGTCTGACCGGCGCCGATTGCATGGCCGGCCGGCTTGGGGCAAGGTGCCGGGCGAAATCGCCAAGAAAGGTCGTATCGTGGGACGTTTCGCCGAGGAAGGCTACGAGGTGTTCCGGGGCTTCGTGCCGCCGGATCTCTGCCGCTTCCTCAGCCTCAACTACCACATCCTGGTGCAGAACAACTACCTGGCCTACAACGACGGCCAGGTCGAGCGCGGCTACGCGGCCTACGGGCTGCCGATCTCGGAAAGCCTGCTGGACAGTTTCGTCGAGCCGCTCTCGCGGGGCGTCGGCAGGCCGCTCTTCCCGACCTATTCCTACACCCGCTTCTACATCAAGGACGCGGTCCTGGCGCCGCACCTCGACCGGCCGTCCTGCGAGATCAGCGCAACGCTCACCATCGACCACAGCGGCGGCGAGCCCTGGCCCATCTTCATCCAGAACAAGCGGGAAGAAGACGTGGCGGTCGCGCTGCAGAGGGGCGACATCCTGGTCTACCGAGGCGCCGAGCGGAGACACTGGCGCGAGCCCCTGGCCGACGAGTGGCAGATCCAGGTCTTCCTCCACTTCGTCGACCAGGAAGGACCCTACGCCAAGTTCAAGTTCGACACCCGGCCCCGCCTGGGCGCGCCTTTCGAGTCCCGGCGCGCCGAGCTGCGACCCAAGACCCAGCAAGCTTAGAGCAGGTTCACGCTACGCGAAGCGCAGCTTCTGGCCGACCCCCAGACGGGCCGCCTTCTCCAGCATGGCGGCGCCCAGCGCGATGTCCGAGAGTGACAGGCCGCGGTGCCAGAACAGGATCGTCTCCTCCTCGCTCTCGCGGCCCGGCAGACCGCCGGCGACGACCTGGCAGAGCTCGCCGTGCAGCTTGTCGTCGTCCAGCTTGCCGGCGTCGGCGTGGGCGCGCAGCGAGCCGAAGCGCCCGGCGTGGATCTGACCCTTGTCGTCGACCAGGATCTTGTTCATCACATCGGTCAGCGAGAGCTCGACCGCGCTGATCGTGCCGTAGGGCACGACCAGGTTGCCCGGCTTCACCCAGGCAGTCTTGAAGTGCGGTTCCGGCTTCTCCAGGCGCGAGGCCTCGACCTGGATGTCGGCGTCCTTCAGGCAGGCTTCCCAGGTGTCCACCGCGCGCACGGTCTTGCCGAGATCTTCGCTCAGCCGTGCAGCGAAGGCCTCGCGGCTCTCCGGCCGGCGCGAGTGGACCCGGATCTCCTCGAAGTCGAAGAGATGGTCGAGCAGGCGCACGTTCCAGTAGGACGAGCCCCGGGCGCCGATGTGTCCCAGCACCTTGGAGTTTCGCCGCGCCAGGTACTTGGCGCCGAGCGCTGTCATGGCGCCTGTGCGCATGTCGGTGATCGCCGAGGCGTCGAGCAGGGCCACCGGCATGCCGCAGCGCGGGTCGAAGAGATTGAGGAACGCCATCTCCGAGGGCAGACCGCGTTTGTAGTTGTCAATGTAATCGCCGACGATCTTGACCCCGGCCACGTTCAGCGGCGCGACATAGCCGCGCAGAACGTTGAAGTGGCCGCGGAAGGCCGGGTCGGGCTGCAGGTGGACCCGCGGCTCGATCACCGTCTCGCCCTTTCCCTGGGCAGCCAGCCCGCCCTCCACCGCGCCGAGGATCTCGTCGTCGGTCATGGCGAGGCCGTCGATGTCGGGTCCGTTCAGGTAGGTGAAGTGGATTTCCTGCATTGCGCCCTAGGCACCCCCAAGCTGATCCGTGGCCCGGCGGTAGGCGGCGAGAACGGCGTCCTCGGCATCGTGGCGCCCGTCGCGGACGACCCAGCGTCCGCCCACCATCACGTCCTTGACCGGGTTATGGTTGCCCGCGAAGACCAGCGCATCCAGCAAGGTCTTTGGACCGTGGCCGACCAGGCTCGGGCAATCGGGATCGAGCACCAGCAGGTCGGCCCGGCTGCCTTCCTGAAGGCGGCCGATCGGCCGCCCGAGCGCCTGCGCCCCGCCCGCCAGGGCACCCTCGTAGAGCCGCCGGCCGAGAGAGCTGCCCGGCTCCGCCGCCAGCAGATTGCGGCGCCGATGGGTCAGACGCTGGCCGTACTCGAGCCAGCGCAGCTCTTCCAGAGGACTGACCGAGACGTGGCTGTCCGAACCGATCCCGAAGCGGCCTCCCGCGTCCAGGAAGGCCCCGGCGGGAAACAGGCCGTCGGCCAGGTTGGCCTCGGTGGTCGGGCAAAGGCCGGCGACGGCGCCGCAGCGGGCCAGGGCCTCGACCTCCGCCTCATCGATATGGGTCGCGTGGACCAGGCACCAGCTCGAGCCGACCGGACATTCGTCCAGCAGCCAAGCGACCGGGCGGCGCCCCGACCAGGCGAGGCATTCCTCGACTTCCCTGGTCTGCTCGGCGACGTGGATGTGGACCGGCACCCGGGCCGCCTCGGCACCCAGGCCCGCCAGGACGGCGCGAAGCGTTTCGGGGGTGACCGCCCGCAGGGAGTGCGGGGCGATGCCGACGGCAATCTGCGGGTCGGAGCCCGCGGTCTCTCTAACCTCCTCAACAAGAGCCAGGAAACGTTGGGGATCGTTGAGAAATCGCCGTTGACCCCGACCGGCGGCAGCGCCGCCGAAGCCGCCGTAACCGTAGAGCACGGGCAGGTGCGTGAGGCCGATCCCAGTCTGCCGGGCGGCTGCCAGGACTCGGTGCGACAGCTCCGCCAGATTGTCGTAGGGCCCGCCGTCGGGCCGGTGATGCAGATAGTGGAACTCGCCGACCGCGGTGTAGCCGGCCTTCAGCATCTCGACATAGAGCTGCGCGGCGATGGCACCGACGTGTTCCGGCCCCAGCCGCTCGACGAAGCGATACATGACGTCGCGCCAGGTCCAGAAGCTGTCCTCGCCCGGCCCGGCGCGTTCCGTCAGGCCGGCCATGGCGCGCTGGAACGCATGGCTGTGCAGGTTCGGCATACCCGGCACGACCGGCCCGGCGAGCCTGCTCGCCTCCCCCGGGGTGTCGGCCGGCGCAACGCCGAGGAAGAATCCGTCACTGTCGACGGTCAGGCGAACGTCGCGGCGCCAGCCTTCCGGCAGCAGCGCCAAGTCGGCGTGGTAGGCCCTCTGGCTCATGTTTTCCCAGAACAGGAGGCGACGGCGCTGATGTTTCCACAGGACCGCGCCGCGAGAAAGGCCGAACTGCCCGGGCATGCAGGCTTCAAACCCGTGAATGCACCGAGGGCGATTCCCATGCACCCCGATCTGCTCTAACTGAATGATGTGGATCGGATTCACATGTTTAGACGGAAGCAGGACCTGCTTCCGTCTAAACATGATCCGATCTAGGCTTCCGGCGTGAGGCAGGACCCAGCAAGGCGGGAATCATCATGGTGTGGGACCGGATCTGGACCGACGGCCGTTTGGCCACCATGCGCGGCCCCGCCGGTTACGGCGCCATCGAGAACGCGGCGATCGCCTGCATGGAGGGGCGCATCGCCTGGGTCGGCCCCATGGCCAAACTGCCGGACGAGCCGGGCCGTCTCGCCCGGGAGGTCACGGCGCTTGATGGCCGCTGGGTCACGCCGGGGCTGATCGATTGCCATACGCATCTGGTTTACGGCGGCGATCGGGCGAAGGAGTTCGAGCTCCGCCAGCAGGGGGCCAGTTACGAAGAGCTGGCGCGCGCCGGCGGCGGCATCCTCTCGACCGTGACCGCGACCCGCGAGTCCAGCCCCGAGGCGCTCTTCCTGACTGCGGACCGCCGCCTCCAAGCTTTGATCGCCGAAGGCGTCACGACGGTGGAGATCAAGTCCGGCTACGGGCTCACCCTTGAAGACGAACTGAAGCAACTCGAGGTCGCGCGCCGGCTGGGCGAAGCCAGGCCCGTGACCGTCCGCACCAGCTTCCTGGGCGCCCACGCCTTGCCGCCGGAGTTCGCCGGCCGGCCCGACGCCTACATCGCCGAAGTGGTCGCCATGATTCCGAAGGTCGCGACGTCCGGATTGGCTGATGCGGTCGACGCCTTCTGCGAAGGTATCGGTTTCAGCCGCCAGCAGACGACCGCGGTGTTCGACGCCGCCGCGGCGGCGGGACTGCCGGTCAAGCTCCATGCGGACCAGCTCTCCGATCTCGGCGGAGCCGCCCTGGCTGCCCACCATGGGGCGCTCTCGGCGGATCATCTCGAATACACCAGCCTCGAAGGCGTGCGCGCCATGGCCGAGGCCGGGACGGTCGCCGTCCTCTTGCCCGGCGCTTTCTACTGCCTGCGGGAGACCAAGCAGCCGCCGGTCCAGGCTCTCCGAGACTTCGAGGTGCCGATGGCCGTGGCGACCGATTCCAACCCGGGAAGCGCGCCCGTCTGCTCCCTGCTCCTGATGCTGAACATGGCCTGCACGTTGTTCCGCCTGACCGCGGAAGAGGCCCTGTCCGGCGTCACCCGTCACGCCGCGCGGGCCCTCGGTTTGAGCGAATCACACGGGACGCTGGAGACGGGCAAAGCCGCCGATCTGGCGATCTGGGATATCGATCAACCCGCCGAGCTCGCGTATCGCATCGGCTTCAATCCCCTCCACCAGGCGGTCAAGGGCGGGGTCACCACGGTGGGAGGCGCTGTCTAGGGCCTGAGTTTCGCCAGCGCCCAGTCGAGCGCCGTGTCGAGCATCTGACGGAGCACCGGGCGAACCTGGGCACACTTGTCCATGTTCATGCCGTAGGGCGGATCCTCGTTCATGTAGGTGCTCTGGCTCAGCTCGAGTTGAACGGCGTGGACGCCGTTTTCCGGGTCGCCGTAGGTCCGCGTGATGTAGCCGCCCTTGAAGCGGCCATCGACGACGGAGCTGAAGCCCTCGGCCTGCTTGGCGACCAGCTTGAGCTGCACGATCAGGTCGCGCGCCGCCGACGTGCCGTCGACCGTCCCGATGTTGAAGTCCGGCAGCTTGCCGTCGAAGAAACGGGGAACCTCGCTGCGGATCGAATGGGCGTCCCACAGCACCGCGATGCCGTGGCGCGACTTGATGGTCTCGAGCTCCGCCTTCAATTTCTGATGGTATGGCCGCCAGACCTCTATCAGCCGCTTCGAGACTTCGTGGTCTTCGACCATCAAGAGGTATTTGTAGATGTTGTCCTGGGCGAAGGTCGTGGTCGGGCAGAGCTCGGTATTGCTCGCCTCGGGATAGAGCGGCTTGCTGTCCGGGTCGCGGTTCAGGTCGATCACGTAGCGCGAGTAGTTGGCCTGCAGCACAGATGCGCCCAAGTCATTGAGAAAGTTGTATAAGCGGTCCAGATACCAGTCGGTGTCCGGCAGCGCCCGCGCCTCGTCCGTCATGGCTGTCGAAACGGCCGTCGGCACGTGGGTTCCGATGTGCGGCATCGAGACCAAGAGGGGGCTTCGGCCCGGCAGGAAGAAATATGGTTCCATAGCGCCCAACTCCGGGGGTAATCGTTATCGTGCCCTTAATGCGTGTCTTTCGGCGCGCCGTTCATTACATGACAGCAAACGCCCGTTGATAAAGCCATAACGCCCGCCGGCGAGGGCCCGATAGGACTTCGGCCCTCGAACCCGCCCCGGACTGGCGCGCTACCGAGTAGCGCTACCGAGTCGGCGGCCATCGAATCGGCCTCGGCGAGACGCTACATCCGCCGGCACGCTCAGGCAATGCCGGGCGCGGCCCCGGGCTCCCATTCTAGGACCCCGGCAAGGGAAGAGTCAGGCTCAGGGTCAGGCTGCGGTTGTCCCGGGTAACCGCCAGCGTCAGGCTCGAGCCCGGCTTGGCCAACTGTATGGCCGCGGTCACGTCGCTCGCCTTGCGGATTCGCCGCTGGCCGATCCGGGTGACGATATCGCCTCGCCGCAGGCCGGCCGCCGCCGCGGGACCGTCCGGCAGGACCCCGCGCACCCGCGCGCCGGAGATGGTTTGGCGTTCCTCCCGCGTCAGCGGGATCACGCCGAAGCCGGGGCGGCTCCATGCGACCGAGCCTCGGGCGAGGAGATCGTCAACGACCCGGATTACAAGTGGCAGGGAAGCCGCAAAGTTGATCCCGATATCGCTGTCCGACTGGCCGGTGAAGATTGCCAGCACGACGCCGACCAGGCGGCCGTCGCCATCGACCAGCGCGCCACCCGACATACCCGGGTTGATCGCCGCATCGGTCTGAATGAAGTCCTCGATCGCGTTGAACCCCATGCCGGTGCGATTGAGGCCCGAGACGACGCCGCAACTCACCGAGAGGCCGGTGCCATAGGGGTTGCCGAGCGCGCAGACCGGTTCCCCCAGACCTGGCTCGGGGCCGCGCGGCAGAACGGGAAGGTCGGCCTCGATCTTCAGCAGGGCAAGATCCGTGGCCCCGTCCCGCGCCACCAGCGCCGCCGGCATCACCAGGCCGTCGGCGGTGCGGATCGAGATCTCGCTGGCCCGCTCCACCACGTGCAGAGCTGTGACCAGATAGCCGCCGGCGGCGATCGCCACGGCGGTGCCCTCCGGCTCCGAGGCGGAAGGCGGCCCCGACTCGCCGGCCTGGGCGTGGCCCGGCCAAACCGGCTGCACGGTGACCAGCGACCGGAACAGACTGTCGTCGACCGCGGCGCGCGCGCCGGGCAAAAAGACCAGCAGGGCGATCACGACCAGTACGAAATGGCAGGTTTGGACGGCCCAGTGCGGAACACGGTCGATCGCCCTAAGTCTCGTCATCGCGTCCGGTATCGCCATCCGCGGGGGCCTCGTCGGTGGGAATGCGATAGCTGCCGTTCAGCCAGTGCCCCAGATCGACCTGCTGGCAGCGGCGCGAGCAGAAAGGCCTGTAGTCCGGGACCGCCGGCTTGCCGCAATGCGGACAGGCGCGCTTGGTTTCCCGCCCCTTGGGAAAGGGAATGATCCGGGTTTCTTCAGCCATGACCGGAGACTAGAGCGGATACAGCCTGAATGGAACCGCTCCGAGTACCGTTCAAACGAGTGGATCTGGTCCGAATCCGATATCCAGAGCGAGGCCGCCGGGGTCAGGGCATATCCACCACCCGGTAGCCCTCCGCCCCCTCGGGCCGCTCCACGACGACGAGCGGCCGGCCCCAGCGTTCCTCCTGGGCCGCGCGCGCGGCCGACACGGGCCCGCTCAGCGCGGCAGCCACCTCGGGCGCCGCCGACAGCGCGAAGGCGTGGCCCGGCCTGGCGGCCGACTCTGCCGCGATTTGGCGCAAGGCTTCGTAGGCCAGGGTGACGGGATCCTTCTCCCGGCCGCCGCCGGCGATGCCGCAGGGCCGGGTGATCACCTCGTGCAGGGCCGGGCGGGCCCGGCGCCGGGTCATCTCGACCAGGCCCGAGCGGCTCATGGAAAAGACGCGGCCCGGTTCCGGATCGTTCGCCAGCGCGCGTTTCAGCGCCTCGACCACCCGGCGGCGCGCCTCCGGCTCGTCGAGTGTCAGAAAATCGATCACGATCAGGCCGGAGAGAGCGCGCAGACGGAGCTGCCGCGCGATCGCCTGCGCCGCCTCGAGATTGACGTCCATCGCCTGATTCTGCGCGCGGCCCGCGCCGCGGTGGCGCCCGCTGTTGACGTCGATGGCCGTCAGCGTGGCGACCGGTTCAACCAGCAGAAAGCCGCCAGATGGGAGGTCGACGCGCGGGATCAGCAAGGCCTCGATTTCCGCTTCGACGCCTTCCCGCTCGAACAGCGGCCCGGACCCCGGATCGAGGCGCAGCCGCGGCCAATCCTGCGCGCCGGCATCCTCCAGACGGCGCTTGACGTCGGCCAGGGCCGCCGAATTGTCGAACACGATCTCGTCCGGACCCGGTTCGGTGAAGACAAGGCGTTCGAGGGCGTCGTCGCCGCGGGCCAGGAGAGCCGGCGGGCGAGCTTCGCGAAGCCTGCGCTCGAGCCAGGCCGGCGGATGCTTGATCCTGCCGCTCAGCCTCGGCCCCTTGCCGTCCTCGCCGTCGCGCAGGACGCGCACGGCGAGCGCGTCGCCCTCGCTGAGGCCTTTCGGCGCTTCACTCAAGGGCAGGAAGCCGGCCCGCGCGGTCCCGATCTCGACGAAAGCGCCGTCGAGGGACTTCTCCACTTTGGTCACCCGGCCGTGGTAGAGGCTGCCGAGGCGGGAAGGACGGTCAGCCCGCTCTATGGCGAGATCTTCCAGGCGGTCGTCGACCAAGAGGGCCGCCCGCGTTTCCCCGGGCAGAGCCGAAACGAGCAGGCGACGGCTCATGGCCGAAAGCCCAGCCCGGACAGGAGCGCCATGGTCTCGGCGAGGGGCAGGCCGACGACGTTGTGGTAGGACCCGTTGATCCAGGGGATCAGGGCGCCCGCCCTGCCCTGGATCGCGTAGCCCCCGGCCTTGCCGCGCCATTCCTCGGTCGCGAGATAGCCATCGATCTCGGCTTCCGAGAGCCGCTTCATCTTCACCGACGTGGTCACCAGGCGAAGCGCCCGGCGCCCGTCGGGCGCGATCACGCAGAGTCCGCCCAACACCTTGTGCCGCCGCCCCGAAAGGCGTTCCAGGCAGGTCCGAGCGGTGGCCGCGTCCTCGGCCTTGGGCAGGATGCGCCGGCCGAGCGCGACGACCGTATCGGCGGCGAGGACGTAGTCGGCAGGATGGCGCGCCGCCACTGCCTGCGCCTTGGCCAGGGCCAGCCGGAGAGCATAGGCCGCGGGCAGCTCGGCCTTCCCGGGTGTCTCGTCGATATCCGCCGGATCGACCGAAGCGGGCTCGACACCGAGCTGCCTCAGCAGGTCGAGGCGGCGGGGCGAGGCCGACGCCAGCACCAGTCCGGACGAAGGTGCGGCGCCGGGCTTCGGGTCCGCTTTCTTGGCTTTTGTCTTGGCTCCGGCGCCCATCGCCGGCGGCCCTGATTACTTGAAACGGAAGGTTATGCGACCCTTGGTCAGATCATAGGGCGTCATCTCGACATTGACCCGGTCGCCCGCTAGAACGCGAATGCGGTTCTTGCGCATTTTGCCTGAGGTGTGTGCCAAAACCTCGTGTTCGTTGTCGAGCTTTACCCGGAACATCGCGTTCGGCAGTAGCTCGACCACGGTGCCTTGGAACTCGATCAGGTCTTCTTTCGCCATACACTCCCCTTAATGTTTCGCGGCAGCGCGATGTCCGCCCCGATCGGCGCAGCACACCCTGCGGCTGCGAGCGGCGCGGATCATACATAATCCAAGATTCGAAACAAACCCCGCCCGGCGATTTCGCTCAAGTTGGCGGAACCGTGCCGGGGACGCGAGCGGCCTCGCGCGGACCGGCGAGGCTGGAGAGCCCGAAATCGTGCAGAATCGCGTAGAGACAGGGAACGACGATCAGCACGAGCAGGGTCGATGCCATCAGACCGAAGGCGAGCGACGTCACCAGAGGGATCAGCACCTGGGCCTGCAAGCTGGTTTCGAACAGCAGGGGCAGGAGGCCGGCGATCGTGGTCAGCGACGTCAGGAGCACCGGACGGAAGCGCTCCCGGCTCGCCCGGCGGGCCGCCTCGTCCACCTCGAGTCCCTCCTCCGAGCGCATCTTGATGAAGGTGACCAGCAGGATCGAGTCGTTGACCACGATGCCCGCGAGTGACGCGAAACCCAGCGTCGAAGGCAAGGAGAGATCGAGTCCCATCAGCAGGTGACCCCAGACGACCCCGATCAGCGCGAGGGGAATCGCCATCATGACGATCACCGGTTCGAAGTAGTCGCGGAACTGGAAGCTGAGCAGCACGAACACGCCAAGGAGTCCGAGCAGGAAACCGCGCATCATGGAGAACTGCGTCTTGTTCTGCTCGGCGGTCTCGCCTTCGAGCCCGATCCTGATGCCGGGATAGCGGGCCTGGAGCTGGTCGAGGAAGCGGGTCTGGGTGTCGGCGAGAATCTCGTTCAGGTTGGCCCGCTGCGGATCGAGATCGCCGCGGATCGTCACGGTGCGCAGACCGTCGATCCGGGCGATCCGCGCGTAGCCCCGCGCGACGTCGACCCGCGCCACGGCGGATAAGGGGGCCTGGCTTCCGTCGGGCAGGGTGACGGCGAAGTACTCCAGATCGGCGAGGCTGTCTTGGTCATCGGGCCTGAGCTGGACGTCGATCTCGAAGCTCTCCGAGCCGACCTGGATTTCCGCCGAGGTCATGCCGTAGTAGGCGGCGCGAAGCTGCGAGGCGATCTGCAGGGCGTCCAGCCCCATGCCCGTGGCGCCTTCGCGCAGCTGGAGGCGCATCTCCGGCTTGCCCGGACGCAGGTCGTCGGTCAGATCGGCCGTGCCGTCGTAACGCTCGAGCCAGGCGACCAGGTCGTCGGAAGCGGCCTTGAGGGTGACGAGGTCCGTCCCCTGAAGCCGGATCTCGATCGGCACGCCGGCCGGGCCGAAGTTGGGTTCCTTGAAGGTAAGCGCAACGACATCCGACACTTCTCCGGCTTCCTGGCGCCAGAGGTTGAGGATCTCGTCGATGCGGATCGGCCGCGATTCGCCTGAGATCAGGTCGGCGGTGACCGTCGCCAGGTGGGGGCCGGACTCGAAAGCGTCGGCGTTCACGTTGTACTGGACCAGGACACTCCGGACGAGGCGCCGCCCCTCGCCCAGGCGCGGCGAGAGCGCCTCGTCGACCCGCTTCAAGGCCTCCTCGACCTGGGCGACGACCGCTTCGGTCCGGGCGAGCGGTGTCCCCTGGGGCAGGAGGATGCGCGCGTCGATCACGTCGCCGTCGAGGTCGGGAAAGGCCCGAAACTTGAGCTGGCCGCCGGCGACCATGCCGAGCGAGGCAAGAAACAGGAACCCGATCAATCCGATGGTCAGATAGCGCCAGCGGACGGCCGCATCGACCGTCGTGCCGAGCCCCCTCTCCTTCAGTCTCTCGAAGGCCGCGTCGAACGAGCGGCGGAAACGGCCCCGCTTCTCCCGTGACGCGGCGCGCTGCATGTGGTGCGGCAGGATGAGAAAGGCCTCGATCAGGCTGACCGAGAGCGTGATGATCAGCACGATCGGAACGACCCGCAGAACCTTGCCGATATCGCCCTCGATGAAGGCCAGCGGCAGGAAGACGCAGACCGATGTAAGAAAGGCCGAGACGACGCCCGGCATGACCTGGCGCGTGCCGTCGATCGCCGCCTCGAGCGGCGGCTTCCCCTGCCGGGACTGCGTCGCGATGTTCTCGGCGATGACGATCGAGTCGTCCATGATGACGCCGATGGCGATCAACAGGGCAACCATCGACAGCATGTTGAGCGAGAGGCCCAGCACGGTCATGACGAAGAAAGTGCCCAGGAAAGAGGCGGGCAGGCCCATGGCGACCCAGAAGGAATGGCGCAGGGAAAAGAACAGCCACATGACCAGGAAGACCAGCACCAGGCCCTGCAGGCCGTTGCGCGACAGCATCTCGAGCCGGTCCTCGATGTTGGAAGCCAGGTCGCGGGTGAGGGCCAGGGTGACGCTGGGCGGCGCGCGCAGCCGCTCGGCTTCGACGAAGGCCTCGACCGCCCGCTTGACGGTCAGCGCGTCCTGGGACTTGGTCTTGCTGACCTGGAGCAGGGCCGCGCGCTCGCCGTTGAAGTAGACCCGCTCCTCGTCCAGCTCGAAGCGGTCGATGATCTCGGCGATCTGCCCGAGCCGGACCTCGGCCCCGGTCTCGGAGCCCTTGACCACGAGATCCTCGAAGCCGAGAGGGCTCTGCCGCTCGTCGTCGAAGCGGATCAGAACGTCGCGTTGATCGGTCTCGACGGTGCCGGAGGGCAGGTCGACGCTCTGCCGCTCGACGATGTCGGCCACCTGCGCCGCGCTGAGCCCCAGCTGACGCAGGGCGAGTGAATCGAGGGCGATCCTGATCTGACGTTGGGAAAAGCCCTGCAGCTCGACCAGGCTGACCTCCGGCAGCTGGGTCAGGCGGTCCTTCAGCATCTCGGCGTAGACCTTGAGATCCGGCTCCGACATGGGACCGGTGATGGCGATCGAGATCACCTTGTCGGTCCGGTTCAGCTGGCGGATCACCGGGATTTCCGTCACCTCCGGGAAGTCGTCGATTCCGTCGATCTCGGTCTCGACCTCGGACATAAAGCGATCCAGGTCCGCGTCTTCGACCATTTCTATGGTGGCGGTCGCCCGCCCTTCGCGTGCGTCGCAGCGCACTTCCTCGAGATCGGTCACGTCATCGACGGCGTCTTCGATGCGCTGGCAGATCGCCTCCTCGACCCGCTCGGCGGATGCGCCGGGGTAGACGACCCGGACTTCCGCCGCGTCAATCGAGAAGTCGGGGATGATCGCGCGCTTCAGTGACGGCAAGGCGATCAGCCCTAGGGCGAAGAGGCAGAGCATCAGAAGGTTGGACGCCGTCGGATGGGCGGCGAAAAAGCGGATCATCGAACGTTCGCCGTCCCGCTCGCCTGGGCCACGAGCCGGTCGGCCAGCACCTGGTCCATGCGCGGCGCCAGCAGCATCTGCTCGATCGCCGGCAACAGATCCGAGACGACGACACGCTCGCCGCCGCTCAGCCCGTCCTCGACCACGACGAAGTCGCTCTGCGCCGGCCCCAGGGTGACCGGCCGCAGCACCAGGCGGTCGTCAGGCCCGGCGAGATAGAGAACCGACCTTCCCTCGTCATCCCGATGGACGGCGGCGCGCGGCACCACGAAGCGATCTGGTTGCCGGGGCGCACGCAGCTCGACCTCGACGTACATGTTCTTGATCAGCGGCGGGCGCTCGCCGGGTATAACCTTGCCGTAGGGCTCGTCGACGGCGACGATCAGGCCGAGGGTACGCGTCTTCGGGTCGAGGCTGTCGCTGATCCGGTCGAAACGCGCCTGCCACGCGGCATCGAGATCTCCGGTGCGCAGCCGAACGATCGCCGTCAACCCCCAGCTAGCCGGCGCCCGCGACTGTTCCAGGGCGCTCATAGAGCCGAGCGGCGTCTGCCGGGGCACCAGCGGCCGCACGTGATCGATCGCCATCTGAACCGAGACTTCCGCGACATCGAGCGAGTCGGCTTCCGCCAGCGTTTCGTTGACGCCGACGTACTCTTGCGCCTCGGCCGCGGCCTCGGCGATCCGTGCGTCGAACGGCAGGCGAATCTCGGTCCTTTCCAGCTTGACCTGCGCTTCGCGCAGCTGAGCCTGCTGCAGCCTCTCCTCGGCCTCCAAGATACTGCGTTCAGCGGGAATCAGGCTCAGCTGGTTCTCCAGGTCCTGGATCTTCTGCTGCTGAAGGAGAACGGCCGTCTCGGCCTCGTCGACCGACACCCGGCTGGTGTTGCCGCGCGCCAGCAGGGCCCGCTTGCGTTCCAGATCGTCGCTCGTCAGCTCGAGAGCCCGGCGCTCGATAGCGAGGGACCGCTTGGCGTTGCTCTCGCGGATATCGATCTCGGCGAGCTGCGCCGCGATCCCCTGGAGGTTGGACTCGGTCCTGTCGACCGCCAGCTGATAGTCGGTCGGGTCAATCCGAAAAAGCGGCGTCCCCGCCTCGAGCACCCTTCCGCGCTCCAGGTCCGGATGGCGGAAGACGATCTTCCCGGAAACCTCGGCGACCGCCTCCCAGACCAGGCCGGGCTCGACATAGCCGTAGCCCAGCGCCCGAGGCACGAAGTCGGTCGGCTTCACCTCGATCACCCGAACCGGTCGGGCGACCTCCGCCGTGTCCGCCTGCTGCGGCGCGCGACGGTCGATGGCCTGATAGGCGAAGAACGCGAGCCCGGCCACGATGGGCGGGACGATGAGCAGGCGCTTGGCGAGCGTTTTCAAACGCGGCGACATCACGCACCCTCAATCAACATGCAATGCCGCCTGCGACAGGCGGCTCCGGCCCCGGTCGGCGGCTTGCAGTTTTCTAGCATATGTGGGCCCGCCCGGGTCGAGGCGCCACGGGAAGTCTCCGCGACCTCGCGGCGATCGGCCCATGAATGTCATACAACTCAGGGCCTCGAATCATCCCCGCGCCTCGTCTCTCGAGCCCGGAACCGCGAAGCGTTCAAGGCAAGGCATCATCCGCTCTACATCTTAGGTTTAGAGCAGATTCACCGGGTTTGATGGATCGCCTTCGGCGATTCAGTCAAACCCGGATCTGCTCTAGGGCACGGGCTTCGGGTCGACCACGAAGCGCGCCTCGATCCGGCGCCTCAACTGCTCGCGCACCTGGCGATAGGCGTCGAGCCGCACGTCCCGGCTGCCCTCGATTATCGAGGGGTCCATGGTGTTCCAGAACTCGACCTCGCAGGCCATGGTCCGGGTCAGCTCGACCGCGCTGTGCTGGGCCTCCGGGGAGAGCGAGATGATCAGGTCGTAGGACGTGTCCTCCAGGTCGTCGAAGCCCTTGGAGCGGTGCTTCGAGAGATCGATCCCAATCTCGTCCATGACCTCGACGACGAAGTGATCGATCTCATGCGGCCGAACCCCCACCGAGTCGACGTAGATGCGGTGTCCCAACAGGTGCTTCAGCAGGCCTTCGGCCATGGGCGACCGGATCGAATTGTGGCTGCAGCTGAACAACACGGCGTCGGGCAAGTCGTCCATCCAGGTACCTAGTCCCCACTTTCAGGATTAGGTGCGACGTCTGATTGCCGAGGCATTCGTCCGGCCAGGAAGGGGGGCGAAAGCGATGCCCAAGCATCGGTGAGCGCCGCTGACGACGCCGGGCGGGCGCCTCGGCAACCCTGCGGGCGAGCTATCGAGACTTTCGGCCCCGTTGAGACTAATGGGGGTCGCGCGGCCCTTGTGATGGGCGGCATCACGGCGAACCGCGCTCCTAACCGAAAGTCTTGATTGCTCGTCATACGACACACCTAATCCTGAAAGTGAGGACTAGCCCCGGATGTGAAGAACGCAGATCAAGGTGAACAACCGTCGGGCGGTATCGAAGTCGACCTCGATCTTGCCGTCGAGGCGTTTCAGCAGCAGCTCCGAGCCCTCGTTGTGCAGGCCCCGCCGGCCCATGTCGATCGCCTCGATGCGCGACGGGCTGGCGGTCTTGATCGCCTGGTAATAGGTCTCGCAGACCATGAAGTAGTCCTTGATCAGGCGTCGAAAGGGCGACAGCGCCAGGTGGAAGGCGACCATCGGCGCGTCTTCTTGGTCGCGGACGTCGAACTTCAGGCGGTTCTCCTCGATCGCCAGGTGCAGGTGGAATGGCCCGCTGTATTCGCCCGCGGGCGCGAAGTAGTTTTCCTCGAGCAGGTCGTAGATCGCGACCGCGCGCTCGTGCTCGACTTCCGCGCTGCGCCGGACCACGCTCTGTTCGTCGAGCGTTATGTTGGCGAGGCGTCGGGTCTCGTCCTCGGGTCTCGACTCGTCGTCCATGCCTCTCGGGCTCGTGCGGGATTAGCGGTCGGGGTCGGATTCCAAGCGAATTTGGACCGACAGCGCGTGCGCGTCGAGTCCTTCGGCGCGGGCGAGACTGATCGTCGGCGCCGCCAGCTTGGCGAGGCCGCCCGGCGAGCAGGCGATCAGGGAGCTGCGCTTGAGGAAGTCGAGCACGGACAGGCCGGAGGCGAAGCGCGCCGACCGATCGGTCGGCAGCACGTGGTTCGGGCCGGCCATATAGTCGCCGATCGCCTCGGGCGCGTGACGTCCGAGGAACATGGCGCCGGCGTTCCGGATACGGGCCGCGAGCGCCTCGGGCTCGTCGACCGCGAGCTCCAGATGCTCCGGGGCGATTCTGTCGATCAGTGGCGTCGCCCCTTCGAGGTCGGGCACCAGGATCACCGCGCCGTGGGCCTCCCAGGAACGGCGGGCGATCTCGGCCCGCGGCAGGCGCGACAGGTGATCTTCGACAGCGTCAACCACGGAGTCGGCGAAAGCGGCATTGTCGGTGATCAGGATTGCCTGCGAGGCTGTGTCGTGCTCGGCCTGCGACAGGAGATCGGCGGCGATCCAGGTCGGGTCGCAGTGCCGGTCGGCGACCACCAGGATCTCCGACGGCCCGGCAATGGTATCGATGCCGACCGTCCCGAAGACCTGGCGCTTGGCTTCGGCGACGTAGGCGTTGCCGGGCCCGACGATCTTGTCGACCGCGGCGATCGTCTCGGTCCCGTATGCCAGGGCCGCAACCGCCTGTGCGCCGCCGACCCGGTAGATCTCCGAGACGCCCGCCCGCCTGGCGGCCGCCAGCACCAGCGGATTGAGCACGCCGTCGGGGGCCGGGACGACCATGACGATCCGCCCGACTCCGGCGGCCCTGGCCGGAACGGCGTTCATCAGCACCGAAGAGGGATAGGCCGCCGTACCGCCCGGCACATAGAGGCCGACGGCCGAGACCGGCGTCCAGCGATGGCCGAGCTTGACGCCCTGCGCGTCTTCGTAGGCGAGGTCCTCGGGTAGCTGGCGCTCGTGATAGTCGGCGATGCGCTGGGCGGCCAGGTCCAGAGCGGCCAGGGTCTCGGCGTCGCAGGCCGCCTCGGCGGCGGCCATCTCGTGGTCACCAACCCGCAGGCCCTCGGGTGTGAGCTCGAGACGGTCGAACTTCCGCGTGAAGTCGATCAGTGCCGCGTCGCCGCCGCGGCGCACGGCGTCCAGGATATCGGAGACGACGCGCCCTAGGTCGGGCACTTCGGCCCGTTCGGCTTCGAGCAGGCGGGTGAAGGCCGCCTCGAAGCCGGAGTCGTCTGCGTTCAGCCTATGCGGCATTGGCGGCCTCCCGGAAGCGTTCGATCCAGTGATTAATCTGCGACGAGCGGGTCTTGAGCGCGGCCCGGTTCACGATCAGGCGCGAGGTGATGCGCGCGATCTCCTCGACCTCGACCAGGTCGTTGGCGGCCAGGGTGGCGCCGCTCGACACCAGGTCGACGATGCGGCGGCACAGACCCAAGCCGGGCGCCAGCTCCATCGCGCCGCTCAGCTTGATGCACTCAGCCTGGACCCCGCGCCGGGCGAAGTGCCGTCGGGTAATCTCGGGATACTTGGTGGCGATCCTGACGTGGCTCCACCGGCTGGGATCGTCGCCGGCGAGCAGGGCCCGCGGCTCGGCGACCGACAGGCGGCAGTGGCCGATCTTGAGATCGACCGGGGCGTAGAGCTCCGGATAGTCGAACTCCATGATCACGTCGTTACCGGCAACGCCGAGCTGGGCCGCGCCGAAGGCGACGAAGGTCGCCACGTCGAAGCTGCGCACGCGGATGATCTCGAGCATGCCGTGGTTGGTCGAGAAGCGCAGCTGCCGCGAGGACTCGTCGGTAAAGCAGGCTTCAGGCACGATGCCGCAACGCGCCAACAGGGGCAGTAGCTCCTTGAGGATCCTGCCCTTGGGAACGGCCAGCACGAGGGGATCGTTGGCGCTCAAACCTGGAACTCCAGCTGTCCGGGCCGCCTGCACGGGCCGCGTGCGCCGGCGTCAGCCGGCAGGGGTCTGGTCCTCTTCGTGCTCGGGACGCCAATGGGTCGGCCAGGGCTCGCCCAGGTCTTCCAGGTGGCAGGCGATCACCGACACCTCGAGGCGCACCATGGCGTCGTCCGAGAAGACCAGCGTAATGGCCTTGGGCTCGACGTGGATCGTGAGCAGATTGAGGATCTGGTCCTTGTCTTCGAGCTTGAAGCCGCGCAGCCTCACCTTCTTGACCCGGTCGAAGCAGATGCCGCAATTGACCCGCTCGAAGGCCGGCGGCTCCGCGTCGTCCTCGAAGCGCGCGTCGGTGTCGGCCGGCGGAACCGGTGCCGGTCCCGGCACCCGGTCGATCTCCCACTTGAAGCGGTTCACCACCATGACAAAACGCTTCTCGCGCTTCAGGTAGGCCATGTCCGCGACCGGCGCGAGGGCGTCCTGCAGCCAGGCCGCCACAACCTCCATGTCGTCCCGGTCGTGGGCCCGCAGCTTGATCGATGGTGGCGGTATCATGGGGCAGAAACCTTGTCCCTCGCTGGCAGACGCCGGGCGCGGCGGCCCGACAAGGCGCGGTTGTCCCGCGCCGATCCCACCTGGAAGCCGGAAAACAACGCTGGTTCAATCCCTTGTACGCAGGGGCGCGGCGCAGCCGACCCCACGAGCGAGGAATTTAGCGATTGAGCGCGAAAAGAAAACCTCTAGCGCGGATCATGTTTTGACGGAAGCGCTTGGCGGTCCCGGCAAAACATGTGAATCCGCTCGACATCGATCTGCTCTAGGGCACGGTGGCTCTTCAGTCGGCGAGGCGCGCGATGTCGGCGCCGCAGGCCGAGAGCTTCTCGTCGAGGCGCTCGTAGCCCCGGTCCAGATGGTAGACCCGGTTGATCACGGTCTCGCCCTCGGCGGCGAGTCCGGCCAGCACCAGCGAGACGCTGGCTCTCAGGTCGGTCGCCATGACCGGCGCGCCTGTCAGCTTCTCGCGGCCCCGCACCAGGGCGGAGGCGCCGTGGACGTTCACGTTGGCGCCCATGCGCGCCAGCTCCGGGACGTGCATGAAGCGGTTCTCGAAGATCGTCTCGGTGATCATGGCGGCGCCGTCGGCGACCGCCATCAGGGCCATCATCTGGGCCTGGAGGTCGGTCGGGAAGCCCGGAAAGGGCTCGGTCATGGCGTCGACCCCGGCGAGCCGGCCGTTGGCCCGGCCCACCTTCAGGCCGCGATTGGACTCTTCGATCGATACGCCGGCCTCGCCGAGCAGCTCGATCACGTTGGGCAGGTGCTCGGTGCGGGCACCGATCAGATCCAGTTCGCCGTCGGTGATCGCGGCGGCCATGGCGTAGGTGCCGGTCTCGATCCGGTCCGGCACCACCCGGTGGGTCGCCCCGCGCAGCTTTGGGCTGCCCTGCACGGTCAACGTGTCGCTGCCGATCCCGTCGATCCGGGCCCCCATGGCGACCAGGCAGTGGACCAGATCGGTGACCTCCGGCTCGCGGGCAGCGTTGACCAGCCGGGTCTGACCGCGCGCCAGAGAAGCCGCCATAAGCAGGTTCTCGGTCGCACCGACCGATACCTTGGGGAACACGATCTCGGCGCCGGTCAGACCGTTCGGCGCCTCGGCGTGGACGTAGCCGTCCTTCAGCTCCACCTTGGCGCCGAGCAGCTCCATGCCACGCAGATGGATATCGACCGGCCGGGTGCCGATCGCGCAGCCGCCCGGCAGGGAGACCTCCGCCCTGCCCTCGCGCGCCAGAAGAGGCCCAAGGACCAGGATGCTGGCGCGCATCTTGCGGACGAGATCGTAGGGCGCGCGATGGTTCTCGATCCGGCCCGCCGAGAGTGTCACCACGCGGCGGTCGCCGTTGCCGCCGGCGTCGGTGATCGCCACGCCGTGCTGGGCAAGCAGCCGGGTCATGGCGTCGATGTCCGCCAGGTAGGGAAGATTGGTCAGCTTCAGCGTATCTTCGGTCAGCAGGCTGGCCGCCAACAAGGGAAGGGCGGCGTTCTTGGCGCCGCTGATCTCGATCTCGCCGACCAGGGGCCGGCCGCCGCGAATGCGCATACGGTCCATCAAGTTCCTCTCATCGCGCCGGCCGCTCTGCCGACAGGGTCACGGGTTGCCAGTCAAGCGTCAGCCTTCGCCAGCCGCCCGCCCTGCTCCGGGACTTGTGCCCCTGTTCTTATCGCTCTCATGCTTAACGAGTTCTTCACTCGGCTCGCTTTCCGCGGTGGTGCGCGACTCGGGCTGAGGTGTTTCCCGGCCGCGCGCCTGCTCCTTGCGCCGGCGCAGGTTGGCCCGGAGCGCCTCTGCCAGGCGGCGGTCGCGCTCGGCCTTGGCCGTGCGGGCCCGGGCCGTCTGCTTGGGCGAGGATGCGGAGAGCGGGTCCTTCATTGGCGGCGCAAGATGGCGGCCGAATGCGGCAAGGTCAAGGCAGCCAAGGGGCCGTCCGGCGGCGGCGCGGGCCGCCACGCGGCCGCATTCAAGTGCCGCCGCGCGA
>JAAUYK010105676.1_pt1 | contig 42280 bp, 32 predicted proteins | sample 7278021 | NCBI WGS metagenome assembly JAAUYK01 (sample SAMN14350223, study PRJNA611818) | marine sediment metagenome | isolation source: surface marine sediment (1.8m) | place: French Polynesia: Moorea | collected 2018-08
CTACGGTGGCACCAGTCCTTACACAGTGTCCACCTCTGACTCTTCAGTGGCAACTGTCACGCTGAGTAACGATACAGTATCCGTAGAGGCCGTAGGGGTTGGTACCGCAACGATCCTGGTTAACGATGATGTGGGTGCCAGTACCTATATCAATGTGGTTGTTACCGAACCGCTTGCGGTTTCTCCGGCGAACGTGAGCTTTTATCCAGGTCAGACGGCCACTGTTACCATTAGCGGTGGCGCACCCGGCTACACCGCCGTTTCCGGCAATCCAAGTGTGGCCAGTGTCTCGGTGAGCGGTGACACGCTGACCCTATTTGCTGTCGGGGGGGGTACGATCACCGTGACCATCACCGACACGGCGGACAATCACGCCTATGTGACCGTTACGGTCGGAGACACTATTACCCCGGGTTTGGGCAATTGTCCGATACCGCCGTTTACAACCGCCGGCGTGGGGCCCAATGTCCTTTTGGTGTTGGACCATTCCGGATCGATGGGCCGCGGCGAGACACTGGTGGACGGCAATTGGGAACTTTCCCGCTGGGAAACCGCCAAAACGGTGTTTAAAAATATCATCAATGACAATCCCAATATTCGGTTTGGCTTGATGCGCCTGGATGGCAGCAATTTTATAGAGGACCTTCAGGGTGCGTATTTCAGGCAGGGCGGCAAGTTGCTGCGGCCCTGCGGGACGCCGGGCACCGAATTAATTGACTATATCGACAATTGGGGGGATCTGCTACAGCCGGGTGATCCGGGCTACCGCGACGGTTATAATTATCGTAACAGTAACGACCCCCAGACCTGGACGGTTTTGGCTGAAACCCTGGCATCGGCCGGGCGTTATTTTGCCACGATAATCGATGGAGACGGAAATCGGGTCGGGAAAGGGCCGGCGGGCTTCGGCTACTACAAAGAGGGCGTTGATTATACGTATTATATAGGCGGTGCTGAGATGTCCGCTGATATTCAAAATTATGACGACGGATTAAACCCGTTCAATGTCGATGAAATCATTACCGGTCAAACTTCAGGAGCGACGGCCAGAATCGTTTCGATCAACAGCACCGGCCCTGATACAGCTACTTTGGGACTCATTACTGTGGTCGGTACGTTTCAGGCCGGTGAACAAATCACTGGCAATATGGGTGGTGATGCCGATCTAAACGGTGTGCCAATCGCAGGCGGCGGCGTCCCGTATGCAGCGTCATTGACCGATGATTTTGGCAACACCATTGATTCCATCAGTCCGATTACCCAATCCTGTCAAAAAACCTTTATTATTTTCTTAACCGACGGTGAATCGAACTATGATTCGGACTGGAATGTTGTCACCGATGTCATCGGCGATTATGACGGCGACAATGATCCGGAAGATTGCAAAAAGGGAGACTCGGGTTGCGATACCGGTGGCCGGGTCGAGTATTTTGACGACGTGGCCAAATACCTGTATGAGAATGACATGCGCTCGGACCTGCCCGAGAAGCAAAATATCGTCACCTATGTGGTCGGCTTTGGATTTGACGTGGGCAATGTCCCTGCTTTCTTGGAGGATGCCGCCGACAATGGCGGCGGACAGTTCTTTCTGGCCCAAAATGATATTACCGATCTGACCAATGCCATGCAGTCGGCCATTCAGGACATCATGGCCAAAATATCATCGGGCACGGCGGTGACGACGATCACTACATCCTCGAGTACCGACGATTATCTGTTCCGGGCCAAGTTTCTGCCGGGCGCTTCCTGGCGGGGCTATCTGGAGCGCTTTACCCTGCCGTATGATGATACGGATACCGCAGATTGGGAAGCCGGTGCACTGCTCAACAGCAGGGTTGCATCAAACACCCATGCGCATCGCAAGATCTATACGCCTCTTTTTAGCGATTTTCTCCCTAAAGTTGAGTTCAGAGATGACTTTGGGGTTAGTATGGCTATGTCGCTAAAATGGGGAGTCGATACGACAGAGGCGAATGATATCATCAATTATATCCGTGGTGACACCACCTACGACGGTGACAAATACAGAGATCGTAACAACTGGCTGTTGGGCGATATCATCTATTCCACACCGAAGACGGTGGGTGCTCCTAAAGCCTGGTATTTTGATAATCCGTATAAAACCGAACCGCCTGAGTATGCTAGTTATCCGGCCTTCAAATCCGCTCACAGCAACCGCAAAAGCATGATTTATGTGGGGGCGAATGACGGCATGCTGCATGCCTTTGATTCTGACACCGGACAGGAAGAATGGGCCTTTATTCCTTATAATCTTCAGGCCAAACTCAAAGAGCTGACAGTGGAAGATTGCCATAAATATTATGTGGATCTGACCGTCAATGTGAGGGACGTATGGGATGAAAGCGAATCGCCAAGCGGCAAATGGAAAACCATATTAATCGGCGGCAATCGCTTTGGTGGCGAAGAATACTTCGTTCTTGATATAACCGAGCCGGAGCACGACAAATTTAAGGTGATGTGGAATATCATTCCGTTTCCAGGCAAAGGGATGTTATCTTCCAATGTACCCGCAATTGGCAAGGTAAAAGCTTATGGCGGTGTGGTCGATGAATGGGTGGCCTTTATCACCAGTGGGTATCATGATTCTGATAAAAAGGGGCGCATAGCGGCCTTTAATATTTCCGATGGCAGTCCCGTAAGCATTTGGAGGGAGGAGGAGCATACTAAAGCTAAGAAAAAAACCCAGAGTAAATCAGTGGACAGTCCCTATTACAGCTTGACGTCTCCGACTGCTCTTGACTCTGACATGGACGGCTATCTGGATCAGATTTATGCGGGCGACACCGAGGGTTCCCTGTGGAAGTTCTATTATGACTATGAAGATCAATACTGGAGGAAAAGAGAGCTATTTAATACCGGCGGCCAGCCCATAACTGCCCCACCGGCGGTTGCTTATGACGCTGACGGTAATCTGCGGGTTTATTTTGGAACCGGCGCTTACCTGGAAGAAAGTGATAAAGACAACAATACCCGCAATGCCTTCTACTGCCTGGTGGAAAAAAAGCAATACCCGGGCGACGCCAACGACGGGCACTATACGGGTACCAGTTCTTTAACCGGCGAACTGCAAGATTTAACGGCTACGGTCACCAAATATCAGTTTGACAATGATCTGGCTGCCAGCGCCCAAACCAAAGCAACCGATAAAGGATGGTATATCCAACTGGACATACCGGCAGCTTATCCGGCCGAACGGGTACTGGGCAAAGCCCTGGTCGTTTCGGGAGTGGTGTTCTTTACCTCCTTTGTGCCCAATCAAGATGTTTGCGGTTACGGCGGCGATGCCAGACTATATGCCATCGATTATCTATATGGTGTGGTAGACGATATCGTCTTCACGGAAATGGCCTCTACCGAAAAACATATCGATATCGGTACGGGGATTCCTTCAGAACCGGTCTTTTATTTCGACCCGAAAAAGAAAAAGACCAGCATTCTGGTTCAAAAGAGCAGTTCCGAGATCGTCGACAAGAATCCCAATCTAAAAGAAAGGCCAATGCTTATTAATTCTTGGAGAGCCAGATAATAATAAATGAATGCTAAGTTAAACCCGCAATCCCTATTTTGTGCTCACCCGGGGATTGCGGGTTTTTTATTATTTGCTGCGCCGCTTTAATTGTGTTTTAATCCTTCCATTACATCTCCGAGTTGCATGTTTAGAGCGATCTCAAAACCCCTTTTGCTCGGGTTTGCAGCTTTTAAAAAAAGCGCTAAGCTTCTTGCTACGTGAAATCTTAATAACTCAGGCTCATATTCTCAATACAGTTCAAGATTTTGCACTTCTGTTTGAAAGCGCTTATATCAAAAGTCCACAAATAGATCTCCAAAGTGCTTTTGTAATGATTTCTATCGAGAATTTTTACATCGAAAATTTCTATACTTAAGCTGGTTTGATCAATATTTCATATTTGAATTTTTCCCGTTGCCATATTATAGTTCTGTGTTAATGATTAGGGAACATATAAGGGCATTAAGGTATAATTATATAATAGGGAAAAGGCATGTTTTTCAAAAAGAAAAAAACCCTCATGGGCCTTTCGCGCACCTGCGGCTGAGCGGCCAAAATCGGTCCGACGGAGCTGTCGGAAGCGCTTAAGGGGCTGGATGCCTCAGAGGATCCAAATCTGCTGGTAGGATATGATACCATGGATGATGCTGCCGTGTATCAAGTCTCACCCGAGATCGCCTTGATCAGCACGGTGGACTATATTACCCCACCGGTAAATGATCCTTACTGGTTCGGCCAGATTGCAGCGGCCAATTCTCTGTCTGATGTTTACGCCATGGGCGGCCAACCGCTGACTGCCCTGAATTTGGTGATGTTTCCATCTAAAAAGCTAGATCTGAGTTTTTTAGCTGAGATCTTGCGGGGCGGCAGTGCCAAGGTCCTCGAAGCAGGGGCATCCATGGCCGGTGGGCACTCCGTGGATGATAACGAACCGAAATACGGCTTGGCAGTTACCGGCCGTGTTCATCCAGATCGCATTCTGACCAACTGCGGTGCTCAAGTGGGTGACGACTTGGTTCTGACCAAACCTCTGGGGACGGGCGTGCTGTTTAACGCCAATCGTTCCGGTAAATTGCCCTACGCAGAACTGGAATCCATTTTGCCCCAGGTGGCGGCTTTGAATCGCAACGCCATTGAAGTGGCCCTCAATTTTGAAGTGCATGCCTGCACCGATGTGACCGGGTTTGGAATTGTGGGGCATACGCTCGAGTTGGCCCGCGGCAATGATGTTCAAATTGATCTCATCTACGAAAACCTTCCCTTTTACCCCAATGCGCTGCGGATGTATCAAAAAGGAGAAACCACCGGCAGTAACAAGGCCAATCGCAAATTGGCGGCTAACGCTTGGGAGATGACAACGCGGCGGTCCGCCGCTGAGGAGGACCTATTGTTCGATCCCCAGACCTCCGGCGGTCTCTTGCTGGTGTTGCCCGCCGCGCAAACCGATGCGCTCATCAAGCAGTTAAAAGCAGCGGGAATCGAAACAGCCGTCAAGGTCGGTGAAGTTGTTGCTGCCGATAAGCCCCACGTGCGCATTGTCTAATTGATTACTGGCGCAATGTGTTCGGCTTACGGCACACTTAAATTGAAAAGACGTTGATGAGTTCGAAAGGCAAGTCGCTTATTGGCTCAACACATTTATAAAATCTAGTTAAACGGGTCTATAAACCCGTTTTAGTCGAATTCATAGATTTCGTACTGTGTCTCTTCCCCCAATAGCTGATCGATTTGTGACTGAACCTCTTTGCGGGCATCATTTTGCACCCATTGCTGCCAGTAATCCAGGGATCGCCACTTGGAGACCACCATGCTTTCCCCGGGTTGATCGACACGTTGCAGGGTCTCTCCGGCGATATAGCCGGGCTGACCCATTGTCATGGACCGCAACCGATTGATCAGGATTCGCAGCGCTTCCATTTTTTTAGGTGGCACCCTTCGTTTAATGTGGACCTTAATCATCTTGACGGCTCCTTTTGCTGGATTTTATTATTTTACAGGTATCGCATAAAACAATTATGTGTCTGTTTCAATAATTTTCAACACCAAATAAGATTTTATAATAATTGACTTTTCAAGTCACCGGGCATAATTTTAAACATCAGACCGAATTTTCAAGCAGGATTTGGATGATGACCGAAGGCGTCATTTTTGATATTAAAAAATATGCGATTCATGATGGACCGGGCATTCGGACGACCGTGTTTTTTAAAGGCTGTCCGCTGGCATGCCGCTGGTGTCACAATCCAGAAGGCATATCCGTTGCCTCCCAGCGTGTTTATCGGCAAGAGCGCTGTGTACGCTGTGGAGAATGCATTCAAATCTGTCCCCAGAACGTTATAGTCGAGACAGCTGATGGAATGGATTCCGATACGGCCAACTGTGACCTGTGTCAAACCTGTGCCGAGCAATGCCCATCTGGAGCCGTTGAATTTGTGGGCCGTAAGGTGACCGTTGCCGAAGTGGTCCGACAAATCGAAAAAGATACCGCTTTTTATGATCAATCGGGCGGCGGGGTCACGTTTTCGGGCGGTGAGCCTCTGATGCAACCTGATTTTTTGCTGGACCTGCTTGACGCCTGCAGCCATCTGGATCTTCATCGCACGGTGGATACGACCGGGTATGCAGATGCTGAGCTGCTGCTGAAAGTGGCCCAAAAAACAGATTTGTTTTTGTATGACATCAAGCTTATGGATGTGGCCAAACACCGCGATTTTACCGGCGTATCCAATCGGCTGATTCTCGATAATTTGAAACTGCTGTCCGAAAATAAAGCCCGCATTCAGGTGCGCATACCGCTGATTCCCGGCATCAATGATGATGTTGACAATATCAATCGAACCGCTGAATTTGTGGCGGCACTGTCCGGGATTGACCATATCGCGATTCTGCCTTTTCACAATTCCGCCCGGGAAAAATACGGCCGTCTGGGACTGGAATGTATACCAGCGGATATGCAGCGCCCCAGCGACGAACATTTGAACACCGTTGCCGGTTGGCTTTCCCAAGCCGGCTTGCCGGTTAAAATAGGAGGATAGCACTGATGAACAACAGAATATCCCGACTGCGCGAACAAAGCTTCAGCGCTCAGCCCTGCATATCGGCAGAACGGGCCTTGCTGGTCACCGAATTTTATCAAGAAAATGAGGGAAAATATTCAGTACCCGTTTTGCGCGCTTTAAATTTTAAAAACCTGTGTGAGAAAAAGACCATTTACATCGGTGATGACGAACTGATCGTCGGTGAACGCGGGCCATACCCCAAGGCGGTGTCGACGTTCCCTGAGCTGACCTGCCACAGTGAAGAAGACCTGAAGATTCTGGATTCCAGGAAGATGACGCGCTATGCGGTGCCTGATGAAGCCTTGCAGGTCTATGCAGAAACGGTCATTCCTTATTGGTCCGGACGCACTATGCGAGAACGGGTATTTGGTCAGGTGCCGGAAGACTGGAAGCGGGCTTATAAGGCAGGGGCGTTTACCGAGTTTATGGAACAACGCGCCCCGGGACACACCACCTTAGATGGGGTGATCTATCGTAAAGGCATGCTGGATTTTAAGGCGGACATCGCTGCCAGTCTTGAACGGCTGGATTTCTTGAATGATCCGGAGGCCGCCGATAAAGCCGAAGAGCTCAAGGCCATGGAGATTGCCTGTGATGCGGCCATCATATTTGCCGAGCGCCACGCTGAATTGGCACTGGAATTGGCCGCCAAAGAGCAAAATCCGGAGCGCAAAGAAGAACTGGAACGCATTGCCGGTATCTGTCGCCGTGTGCCGGCCCGTGCCCCGCGCGATTTCTGGGAGGCGCTTCAGATGTATTGGTTTGTACATCTGGGGACCATTACCGAACTCAACGGCTGGGATGCCATGAGTCCGGGCCATCTGGATCAGCATCTGCACCCCTTTTATGAAAAGGATCTGGCTGACAATGCGCTGGACCGTGAACGTGCCAAAGAACTGATCGAATGCCTCTGGATCAAATTTAACAACCATCCGGCGCCACCCAAAGTGGGGGTTACTGCGCTGGAAAGCGGCACCTACAATGATTTTACAAACATCAATATCGGCGGCCTGAAAATCGATGGCTCTGATGGTGTCAATGACGTCTCTTACATTATGCTGGAAGCAGTCGATGAGCTGCATTTGTTGCAACCGGGCAGCAATGTGCAAATCAGCCATAAGACGCCCAATCGTTTTCTAAAGGCGGCTGCGCGGGTGATTCGTAAAGGCTACGGCTACCCCTCGGTGTTTAATGCCGATGAAGTTGTGATGGAGCAAATCCGGACCGGCAAATCCCTGGAGGATGCCCGCGAAGGCGGATGCAGCGGGTGTATTGAAACCGGCGCTTTCGGTAAAGAAGCCTATATTTTGACCGGCTATTTGAATGTTCCTAAAATTTTGGAACTGGCCTTAAACAATGGAGCCAATCCGCTGAACGGCGAAACCGTCGGATTGCAGACCGGAGATCCCAGAGCGTTTGAAGATTTCGATGGGCTTTATGAGGCCTTTGCCAAGCAACTAAATTTCGTGGTTGATCGTAAAATCAAAACCAATAACTACATCGAGCGGATGTATGCCCAATATGCCCCGGCACCATTTCTCTCGGTGGTCATTGCCGATTGCATTACCAACGGCAAGGACTATTACAATGGCGGGCCGCGTTATAATACCAATTATATTCAATGCTGCGGCATCGGTACGGTGACCGACAGCCTTTCGGCCATCAATAAGCATGTGTTTGAAGACAAGACGATTGGCATGGATGAATTGCTGACCGCCCTTCAGGGAAATTTTAGCGGTCAGGAGGCGCTGCGCCTGCGGTTGCTGAACAAAACCCCCTTTTTCGGCAATGATGATGAGGCGGCCGATATGCTCATGAGAAGGATTTACGCCGATCTTTTCGCAGCCATTGACGGTAAGCCCAATACCAAAGGCACGACATATCATCTGAATATGCTGTCAACAACCTGCCATGTGTACTTCGGGAAAATGTTGGGCGCGTCTGCCAACGGACGGCTGGCGGGATTGCCAATTTCAGACGGTACCTCTCCGTCGCATGGTGCAGATCGCAATGGTCCGACAGCGGTCATCAAATCGTTGGCCAAGATGGATCAGGTTAAATCCGGTGGGACGCTTTTAAATCAGAGATTTTTGCCCGATGTCCTCAAAGATGAAGACGGTATTGAAAAGCTGTGCCATCTGATCCGAACCTACTTCAATCTCAACGGGCATCACATCCAGTTTAATATCATCGATTCGGCCACCTTGCGCAAAGCCCAGCAGGCGCCTGATGATTATCGTGATCTGCTGGTCAGGGTGGCCGGCTACAGCGATTATTTTGTGGATCTGGATGTGGACCATCAGGAGGAGATCATTGCCAGAACACAGCATGACACCTTTTGATCGGATAAAGGCGCAAGGTACAGGGCACAAGGCCTAATAATTGAATAATCTTTCTTTGGTGTTCCCTATCCACTACCTTGCGCCGTTTGCCGTGCGCCCTGAGCCTGCTTCATCTTACCCGATGCATCATACCTTCAGCCGAGTTGATGATATATTGAGCCAACTTGCGGGATCTGGGGTTGTGCCGATCCTGCCAATCCTGGAAACCCTTTCTGCTGCGTGCAACTCACGCGCCATTGTTGACCATCTGTATGAGCAGCAGTGGGGGATAAAACCAAGGAAACACCAAAATAGACAACTCTAAAGGATTTCGTGATCTCGCGAGGTTTGGTTTTTCATTATTTTTGCTTGATTCTGCTGCTGGGTGTGGCGGAGGCGCTGCAAAGCCGTCAGGTTTGCAAAAATGGCAACAGCCCAAATGGCCGCTGTAAAAGCCACCGGATGGATCAACGCACCCCCTCCAAGAAAAACAATCCGTTCCGGTCTTTGCATCAATCCCGTTTGAGATTCAAACCCGAGACTCTCCGCCCGGGCCCGGGAGTAACTGACCATGATGGAGCCACATAAAGCCATGAAAGCCACCACCGTTGTCAAACCGGCATTGTTTGTCAGACAATAGGCAAGGATACCCAAAAAAATGGCAAACTCTGAATAGCGATCAATCGTGGAGTCAAACAGCGCACCGAATCGGCTGTCTTTGCCCATTGCCCGCGCCAGACCGCCATCAATGCAATCGCATAAACCGCCTGTCAAGATAAGAATTCCGCCGATGCGCAAATGTTGCATATACAGAGCCGCAGCCGCTATCAGTGAGAAGACAAAACCGGCCAGGGTAAAGGCGTTCGGGTGGATCCCCCAGCGGGTGAATCTGTTGATCAGAGGGGTTAATAAACCCAGAAAGCGGTTTTGCAAATTCTCCGGAAGCAAGCGTGATAGTGGTTGTGTCATTTTTTTATCTTTCAGATATCAATTCCGGGGTGTGGCTTTCAGTACATTATCTGGCGATATCCAGATGACAGACTCTTAACACAATCAGATCGATGAAGAAAGTTTCGACCTTACGTTCGCAGCGACAATAATCGTATCAGCCTCAAGTGTTTTTTATGCGCAGTTCGCCGTCCTTAATGAATTTTCCCTCGATTTGTTGGGCAACCAATCCGGCGGCATATTGACAGGCCTGCCGAATCGAACGCCGCTTCAATAAATGTGCGATGACATATGCAGCCAGGAAGATGTCACCGGCACCGGTAGAATCACCATCGGACTTCACTGCAACGGCAGCATAGCGAACCACTGATGCGTCAAATTTCTGGACAAAACCGCCACAGGCACCATTTGTGACAATAAATTCGCGAATTGTAAATTGTCGCATCAAAGCCGCCAGGTCGGTTTTGAAAAAATTGATTATCAACTCATATTCGTGTTTGCTTGCCTTGACGATATGTGAAACGCTGAGCGCATCGCTTATAGACGGTGAAACATCCGGGACCACATTTCCGTTTTTAATTGCTCTCACCAGACCCTGGATGTCCAGGATAATCTCTATATCTAAACCCTTGAGAGATTTTATGCCCGCTATGTCTATATCCTTTGGGTGCAGCGGCCCAAGATGCACACAAGCTAGATTTTTGATATGGTTGATTACCTGTTGGCGGCTGATCGGAGCGGCGCGTTGTGGATTTTTTTGTCGTCGGTCGTCGGTGCGAATATCGTTTATGAAACAGGTTGTTTTTGGGGTGTGGCCATTGTGAACCCGAACCCGCTGATTGCGCAGCCGTTCAATAACTTGCGGGGTGCTGTCGGCAATGTTTGTGATTGCCAATGTGTTAACACCGTGACGGCTGTAAGTCATGCCAGCATAAACGGTAACGCCGCCGACTTTGAGCGTTCGGCGATGTTTATGGATGATTTGATCGATCGTTGTTGAACCGATGACGGCGATACCTTTTTCATTCATACCGGAATTGTATTGGTGCTATCAATTTTTGGCTATAAGGAATATCTCTGCGTGCTATGCAAAAGTAAAATCGATTGCATCCGCAACCCACATACTGTTGCTCAGGCGTCTTGCTTAGCGGTCCAGCTGGCCGTCTAAAATTCGGCGCACCTGATAATATTCGGCTTTGGCTTTTTGCAACTGACGTTCAATCTCCGGGCGCTCTTCTATTGGCGCAGACACCAACTTTTTTTCGAGCGCATCGACTGCCTGCTGAAGACGATATAGATCTTGTGCGATTCCTTTGATGGACATCTGACACATTCCTGAGCAAAGATGTCAAAGGTCGAATTCACCGTAATATATAAGTGATCGACGTTATTTTTTCAAATCATACATCGTTGATTCGATGGACGCAAACTTAGCAGCCGGCAAATAGCAATAAAGCGCTTTTAAACGCTTTACCGATTTGGTAAATTACACCAAAATCAAAGATACCAAATAGATGATAGCCACAGCCACCTAAAAATGATCACACAGCTTGCCAATATCCTCAATCAACCGCTTGCCATCGGCAACACGTTCATCGAAAAGCGACTGGTCATGGCGCCCATGGCGTTTTTGGGTAATGTTGCCTTTCGAGAGCTGGTGGACCAATTCGGCGGCTATGGCCTTTTATTTAGCGAGATGTGCAGTGCCAGAAGAATACCGCAGGAAAACCGGTACCGATCTTCCTATTTCAGGTGGCGGGATGCAGAGCTGTCAAAATTGGTCTGCCAGATTTATGGCGCTGATCCGGCTGCTATGGCGTTAGCTGCACAGCGTATTGAGGCTGAACAGTTCTTTGGCGTAGACATCAATTTCGGCTGTTCCGATGCTTCTATTTGCCGGCTAAAAGCTGGTGCGGCTGCGCTGAATTTTCCCGACTTGGCCACTGACATCGTTTCAGCAGTTCGCAAGGCCGTCTCCATACCGCTGTTTGTCAAATACCGCATCGGCTGGCAAGATGATTTCCGCTCCGCAGTTGAAATGGCCAGACGTTTCGAAGATGCAGGTGCCGATGCGCTGACCTTTCATCCGAGGATCGCACCGGATCGACGCTCACGACCGCCCAAATGGGAATATATCGGCAAAGTCAAACAAGCGGTAACCATCCCCGTGTTCGGCAACGGGGATGTTTTTGATCAATCAGATTGTTTAAAAATGCTGATGAATACCGGATGTGACGGAGTGGCTGTCGGCCGGATGGCGCTTGCAAAACCCTGGCTGTTTGCAGAGTGGACGGATGGGGTCCGGTTTAGCTCGGAAATTTATTTGGACAGCGCACTGCGGCTGGCTGAACTGCTAGAAGCACATTTTGATGAGCCCAAAGCATTGCGGCGCTACAAGAAATTTGGTGTTTATTTTTCGGCCAGCTTTAAATTCGGCCATACACTTTGCAGCGCTTTCCAGAAAGCCGGGAACATGAGCGAGGCCAAGCAAAATGTAACAACATTTTTTGAGCGCCCACCGGAAACCTTTTCCAGGCCGAATTTGAATTTTTTCAGTTAATGCTCTTTGGCGGTAATTTTTTGCCCTCTTTTGCTGCGATAATCGGACATTTCGCGCACATTTCCCGGAAGTTTTTTGATAAAATTTTCAAGCATTTGGTAGGCTTCATCGTCTGTAAATTGACGCGGTGGATGTTTACAAAAATAGGCCGATGGGGCCTCCAGCACACCACCCAGGCCACGATCTATGGCCAGTTTGGCGCAGCGCAATGAATCAATGGCCACTCCGGCCGAGTTGGGTGAATCCTCTACCGAAAGCCTCAGTTCCAGATTCATGGGGACATCACCGAAAAGTTTGCCCTCCATACGGATGAAACAAACCTTGTTGTCTTTTTGCCAAGGAACATAATCACTGGGGCCAATGTGAATGTTTTCGTTTTCCAATCGACGGGCTGCCACCGATTGAACCGCTTCGGTTTTTGATCTCTTTTTAGATTTTAAGCGATGGCGGTTGAGCATATTGAGGAAATCCGTGTTGCCGCCGGTATTCAACTGATAGGTTTTTTCCATTTTGACACCGCGCTTTTTAAACAGATCGGTTAAAACACGGTGGGTAATGGTTGCCCCCAACTGGGATTTTATATCGTCTCCTATCAGCGGCACATTTTTGTCTGCAAAGCGCTGGGCCCACTTCGGATCACTGGCAATAAAAACCGGGATGTTGTTGATTAGCGCCACGCCTGCCTGAAGGGCGCATTCTGCATAGAAGCAGGCAGCATTTTCTGAGCCAACCGGCATATAGTTCAGCAGGATTTCAGCCCCGGATTTTTTTAATTCAGCAACGATGTCTTCCATTGAAGGCTCCGGCAGATCCGCTTCTAAAAACGTATAGCGGTCTTCATACTCTTTCATGTGATCGGCGATACCATCCATGATACGACCCATTTGAACCTTAACCCCTGAAGCAGGTAAGCTGTCGCAAAACACGGTTGTGCAGTTGGGTTCGGCGAATATGGCAGCATTGACATCTTTGCCGACTTTGCGTTTGTCGATATCAAAGGCCGCTACAACTTCAATATCAGCAGGTGTGTATCCGCCAATATCCCAGTGCATCAGGCCGACAGCATCCTTCGGGCCCTTATTCCGGTAATAATGTATGCCCTGAACAAGGGAACTGGCGCAGTTCCCCAAACCGGCGATGGCTATTTTAATTCTGCTCATTTCGACTGTTTCTCCTCTTTTATATATTTAAGTCACTGACTTTATTTCCTAAATAACAGAGGGGTGATACTCAATGATTTAAAAGATGAACGATGAAAAAGGAATATTGAGTGTTAATGAGCATCTATTTGTAATTGGAATCCGGTTGGCGTCCCCCTCAGTGCATCCCAACAAAATTTTTTGCTCACTTAGAAGTAAAGTTGATAAAGAATAAGTGTGTTTTCTTATAAGTCAAATTAATCATTAAGTGGCTTGTTTTCAATAACTGATTTTGATTCCATCTAAATGCTCTGCAGATGGTCAAATTCTAAGAAACAACGGGTGTCATTGATGCGCGTTATTCCTTTACAGGTGCAGCCAGGCTTAAATAACTGCTTTTTTCAGTAAACATCAATTTTTTATCTACCATCATCTTTAAAAAAATTGCGATGGCTTCTTGCGGTATGCTTGAAAACGCACGGCAGATGGACTCGACCGGACGGTGCTTCTGACAATACAGGTAAATTTGTCGGGAGGGGCCGACCATCCGGTGAACGGCAGGTTCAGCCTGATACCGTTGCTGGTGAATGATAAGGAAATCTCTTCCATCCCGCAGGCTTAGAATCGGTTCATTACCACAAGCCCTTTTGATTGCCGTATACTGGTGTTGCCATTCGGAAATCTTTTTTTTGACGGGCTGCCAGATTTTTTTCTGATATGTTAGATCTCCGCGGTAGGCCTGAATCATGAACGGCAAAGAGCGATAGATTTTGGCGGGGAACAAATAGGACCATTTGGGGTGATTAAACAGCGCCTTGATGCCATATGCTTTTGGGTTCTGCCAAACCGGACTCCCCAATCCCAACCAGAAGCTGACCGCTTTAAGCGGATAAAACGGCCAGGCAAACTCGATAGCGCTCAGCGTCTCGGCCACATCCAGCTCACTGCTTCCCGGAAACTGCAAAATGAGATTTGAAACGCTTTCAATGCCAAGTGCTTCACAATTTCTCATGATTTCAAGATTCTGGATGGCGGTGGTGCCTTTATGCAGCTTTTTAAGCAGACCGGTGCTCAGGGCTTCGATACCAATCTGCACCTGGCGCATGCCAGCATCACGCAAAACCTTTAGTTCATTACTTGGGGTGGTGGCGCGCACCTCGCCGAAAAGACGCAAATCCTTATGGAGGTTTTCGATTTGCCTGAATATTTCAATAGATTCCCTTTTCGGAAGGACGTTGTCGGTCACTGCCACCGAAAGCGTCTGATGACGTCGAGTGAGATGGTCGATTTGAGAAACAACCTGAGAAGCGGACTTCGCCCGGTAGCCCTCCCATTGAAGATTAAGGTTGCAAAAGGCACAACCACTGGTTTGGGTGGACCTGGCGGTTCGTTTCCACCAGCACCCCCGCGAAATTTCGACGGGCAGGGTAGGGAAAAAAACGTTAGCGGGATCAAAAGAGTTGAGCAGGCGAAAATAGTCATCGTAATCCGGGGCCGGCAGGTCATTTAGATTTTCGAGTTGTGAAACTGGCCAGCCACCGGCCTGATCAGGGGCCGATAATCGGGTTATGACGCCCCTGGCTTCGATAGAACGCCAGTCATGTGGGTAATTTCTGAGATGTCGAATGATTTGATACAAAGGCCGCTCACCTTCACCGTTGACCACCATATCGATACCTGAAAAATGTTGCAGAAGGCCGCTCGCTGCAATTGCTGAGGTTGACGCTCCGCCGACGACGATGGTCAATTCCGGAAATCTGTTTTTGAGCCATTTGATCGTGTACAAGGCAGACGTCAGCTGACACAGGGAGATGCTGAACCCCAGCAGTCCGTATGTTTCCCAAGCCTGCTGCTTTAAGAAAGTGTCGGTTGCTCTTTTGATTCGGCTGGTCAGTGTTTTGAACCGGACTTGGCGCAGGGTTTTATTGCCGGCAGATTCTTTGTGAAAGAGCGCTTCTGCCTGTGCAGTGCGATTCGGGAACAGCAGTGCGGCATATATGCTTTCTGCCAGCCAGGTGCGCTCCGAAATTTCATGGTAAATGTGATAGCCGATGGCTTGCGCCAGTCGCAGGTAAAAGTGCAAAGCATCGACCTGAAGGTCGGGCAGACGGTGCTGTAAAAATGCCTTCAGCGTTCCCAACTGGATCGAGGGTCGCTTGAAAAGGGGCCATGGTGTCGAGATCAGTGCGATTTTATTCAATGTTTTTTTCATGGACTTATACGGGGGCCATTTTTTTACAGGTTGTTGACTTAAAATCACCTGCGCTGCACCAGGGTGCCATTGACCCCGGATCGAAATTACCTTATACATACAGCCCGGGGGCTGGTTTTGACAATATTTTTTAACAATCCTAAGGCGAGGCAGCTAATGACTCCCCCGCGGGGGGTGATCCTATCCGTCATATGATTCACCTGTATCCCCATCCAAATCCCATTGATTGCAGTTACCCATCACAGCAGGAAATAAATAGATGAGCAAAAAACCTGATCTCAACGTTAGGCTGAGTGGCATCCAACTACAAAACCCGGTGATGACCGCCTCCGGCACTTTCGGGTATGCGCGTGAATTTGAGGCCTTTGTGAATTTAAATCGCCTGGGGGCCATCATTGTCAAAGGGCTTGCTTTACAGCCAACCAAAGGCAACCCTCCGCCGCGAATTGTTGAAACAGCCTGCGGTATGCTAAATGCCATCGGTCTGGAAAACGTGGGTATTGATGCTTTCTCGGACGAAAAGCTTCCTTTTTTAAAAACGCTTTCACCGCCTGTGTTGGCGAATATTTACGGCACCTGCATCGAAGATTATGCCGCACTGGCAGCGCGTCTGGATGCATTGGAAGGTATTGCCGGGGTAGAGGTCAATATTTCATGCCCCAACGTTAAAGCGGGGGGGATTGCTTTTGGCGCTGATCCGCAGGCTGCCCATCGCGTGATCAAGGCCGTGCGTAAAAAAACAACCAAACACCTGATGGTAAAACTGTCGCCGAATGTAACCGATATTACCCTAATCGCACGCGCGGCCGAACAGGCCGGCGCTGATTCGCTTTCGCTGATCAACACCATTACCGGCATGGCGATTGATCTTGAAACCCGACGGCCCAAAATTGCCAATATCACCGGAGGATTATCGGGGCCGGCCATCAAACCCGTTGCGCTCAGAATGGTTTGGCAGGTGGTGCAAGCCACCAATATTCCGGTCGTCGGTATTGGCGGGATTATGACAGCTGAAGATGCCCTCGAATTTATCGTTGCCGGTGCAACCGCCGTCCAGATTGGCACCGCCAATTTTATTAACCCGCAGGTGACAACCGATATTGTTGACGGAATTGAAGCGTATTTGGCGCAAAAAAATATTGGCGGCATTACGGATTTGATCGGGACACTGGAAACCGCTAGTCCTCATATGTTGGAGTGATGGAGTGGTGGCGTAGTGCAGTAATGGGAATCAGCACACTTGCGCCAGGCTTTCTCCAATAGTCCAACACTCCAGCCCGGCCTTCGTAGCCGAAGCTACTCAGGCGGAGTGGGCTACTCCATCACTCCAATGAAGCAATATTATAAGACGATGGCGTCTTTGACAGGATTGGTCTTAAGATACTCCAGCCGGTTTAGGCCGTTTACATATGCTTTGGCGCTAGCAGTGATGATATCGGGATCCGCTCCGCGACCCAGCGCCAGAAGGCCATTTTCTCTCAACCGAACGGTTACTTCCCCTTGAGCGTCGGTGCCGCCGGTCAGGGCACTGACCGAAAAGCGTAACAGCTCCGATGCCGTTCCGGCAAGCTTTCCGATGGTATTGAAGGCCGCGTCAATAGGACCGTTTCCGTAACCGGCACCTTGTACCGGACGACCGTTTATATCAAGCTTGACACTGGCCATGGGCAGTACCGTCGTGCCTGCTGTCACGTGCAGATATTCCAATTTAAAAATATCGGCCGTCCGCAAGATTCCCTCAGTCACGATGACTTCAAGATCTTCGTCGACGACGTGCTTTTTCTTATCCGCCAATTCTTTAAATCGGGTAAATACCAGGTTGATCTCTTCATCGGACAGGTCATAGCCCATGTTTTTTAGACGTGAGCGCAATGCATGTCGACCGGAATGCTTGCCCAGAACAAGTTTGTTGGTACTCAAACCGATTGTTTCCGGTTTCATGATTTCATAGGTCATGGGATTTTTCAATACACCGTCCTGGTGGATCCCTGCCTCGTGGGCAAAGGCATTGGCACCGACAATGGCCTTGTTGGGTTGCACGATGATACCGGTAATCATGCTCACCAACCGGCTGGTGGGGTGAATGTATTCCGTTTCAATGGAGGTGGTCAGCCCCAAAGAATTGTTGCGGGTGACCAGCGACATGACGACCTCTTCAAGAGACGTGTTGCCCGCCCGCTCGCCAATTCCATTGATGGTTACCTCCGCCTGGCGGGCGCCGGCGGTAATGGCTGAAAGTGTATTGGCCGTTGCCAGCCCCAGGTCATTATGGCAGTGCACACTGAGTATGGCTTTACCGATATTGGGCGTGTGAGTGTTGACATAACTGACCAGGTCTGAAAATTCCTGCGGGATGGCGTAGCCGACCGTATCTGGCAAATTCACCGTTGTGGCGCCGGCTTCGATAACGGCTTCAAATACCCTGCAAAGAAAATCGCGGTCGCTGCGGGAGCCGTCTTCAGCCGAAAATTCGATATTATCGGTCAACGTGCGGGCATATTTGACCGCCTCCTCTGCAGCTTTGACAACTTCGTCCCGGGACATTTTTAGCTTGTATTCCAGGTGAATGTCAGAGGTGGCAATGAAGGTGTGGATCCGGGGTTTGGCTGCATGGCGGATAGCCTGCCAAGCGCGGTCAATATCGTCTTTGGAAGTGCGCGCCAGCGCTGCCACTTCTGTCCTTTCCAGTTTACCGGCAATTCGCGATACCGCTTCAAGATCGCCTTCGGACGCGGCCGGAAAACCGGCTTCAAGAATATTGACGCCCAGTTTTTCCAATTGCGTCGCAATTCGCAATTTCTCAGCTGTATTCATGCTGGCCCCTGGGCTTTGCTCACCGTCTCTGAGGGTCGTGTCAAATATCAATACTTGATCATTCATTTTTTGTTACTCCCTGTGGCTTAATCATTAGTTAAATATTTATTTCTATGGCATATCGCGCAGTCACTTTGGTTGATTGACCACTTAACGCTTTATCCCAAACGCAGGGAGCATCGGCCGCAGGTACGCAACCATGGGTTGGCCTGCGGCATTGATTCCTTTCATTGCTTTCAATTGAAGTCTCCTTTTCGGATTTAAACTGAGTTTTCGATTCGGGCCCGCTGCGCATTGGCGAGTTTGAATTGAAAACTGTCCGCCAGCGCTTGCCAGCTGGCTTCAATAATGTCTTCTGATACGCCCATTGTGCTCCAGATTTCGTTTTGATCTCTCGATTCGATTAGCACGCGGACCTTGGCGGCCGTACCGCGGGTGCCATCAATGACCCGTACCTTGAAATCGACCAAGCGCATGGTATCCAGATCGGGATAAAATTTATCCAGCGCTTTTCTTAATGCATTGTCAAGGGCACTGACAGGCCCGTATCCCTCACCGGCTGTAATTTCATTTTTCCCGTTGACGCTGATTTTTATCGTCGCGTGCGCAGAGCAGGGTTGGTCTTTGTCCTTTTCGATGGTAACCCGGAAAGATTCAAGCTCAAAATGCGGATGGAATTGATCGGTAAATTTTTCCAAAAGAATTTTAAATGAGCCATCCGCTGAATCAAATTGGTAGCCCTCCTGTTCTAGCTGTTTGACCTCAGTGGCAATTTTGCGGCTATCAAACCCGTTTTTGCCGAGTTCGACGCCCAGCTCTTTGGCCTTGTATTCGACGTTGCTTTTACCGGCAAGATCGGATACCAGCACCCGGCGTTTGTTGCCGACAGTTGCGGGATCCATGTGTTCATAAGCACGCGGCGTTTTCATTATGGCGCTGACGTGGATACCGCCTTTATGCGCAAAAGCGCTCTTTCCGACAAATGGCCGCGAATTGAGCGGCACCAGATTGGCCGTGTCACTGACATAGCGGGAAAGATTTTTAAGTTTTTTTAGATTGTCGGCCGAAATACTCCCACGCCCCATTTTAACTTCCAAAATTGGAATGATCGACGTTAAATCGGCATTGCCGCATCTTTCGCCATAACCATTGATGGTCCCGTGGACCATGACGGCACCCTGGTGGACAGCACTTATCGAATTTGCCACCGCCATATTGCAGTCATTATGACAGTGGATTCCAAGTTTAATGGCTTGATGTTGAGACGAATCGGCACCGTCGTTTTTTAGTTTTGCGCCCAATGTATTTATGATTTTTTCCAACTCATAAGGCAACGTTCCTCCGTTGGTATCACATAAGACAATAAAATCGGCGCCACCGTCTAAGGCCGCCTGTAAGGATTTTAAGGCGTATTCCTCATTGTTCTTATAGCCGTCGAAAAAATGCTCCGCATCATAGACCACTTCACGATTATGCTGTTTTAAAAATGCAACGCTGTCGTTAATCATGGCCAGGTTTTCCGACAATGTGTTACCCATTATTTGTTCGACATGCAGATCCCAGCTTTTACCAAAAACTGTCACCGTCGGCGTTTCTGTTTTTAACAGTGCGTTGAGATTCGGGTCTTCACCCGGGCTGATACCGGGTTTGCGGGTCGAACCAAAGGCTGCCAGTCGCGCCTGTGTAAAATTGACTCTTTTGGCCAAATCAAAGAAAGCAACATCCCTGGGATTCGAGCCGGGCCAGCCGCCTTCAATGTAATGAATGCCGAAATCATCCAGACGCATGGCGATATTCAGTTTTTCTTCTGCAGAAAAGGTGACGTTTTCTCCCTGAGTTCCATCTCTCAAAGTGGTATCGTACAAGAAGATCGGGTCCATTGGGGTTCTCCAAAACATGATGGCTCAAGACCAAAGGCGTCAGACTCAAGGCAAAGGAACGATTTAAATTTGCGGGTTTTGAACCACTGCCTTGCGCCATAAGCCGTGCGCCTTGCGCCCGATTTATTTTCTGCGGTTTTCGGGTCTGAGTGAGCGGACCACCGCACCGGCCTGCCACATCTCTGAGTCTCTGATAGCTGCCAGTTCTTGATCGAGCTTTTCGCGATAGTCTGGCGCACTGTTGGCTTCAAGTACCCGTTTGGTTTCTGCGCCGGATATGACGCGATCATACAGCTGATCAAAAACCGGAGCGACGGCATCACGAAATTTCGGTGCCCAGTCCAAAGCCCCGCGTTGAGCAGTGGTGGAGCAACTGGCAAACATCCAGTCCATGCCGTTTGCAGCCACCAGACGAATGAGGCTCTGGGTTAATTCTTCGACGGTCTCATTGAATGCTTCACTTGGGCTGTGCCCATGTTTGCGTAACAGCGCGTACTGGGCTTCCATAACACCTGACAGGCACCCGATCAGCACTCCGCGTTCGCCGGTTAAATCGCTGTACACTTCATTGGCAAAGGTGGTTGGGAACAGGTAACCGGAGCCGATCGCAATTCCGAGGGCAATGGTTTTTTCCCGCGCATTGCCGGTATAATCCTGATGAATGGCAAAACTCGAGTTAATACCGCTGCCATCCAGAAAATTGCTCCTGACAGTCCGTCCGGATCCTTTGGGCGCCACCATAACCACATCCACATTTGGCGGAGCAATCACACCGGTTTGTTCATGGTACACAATTGAAAAACCATGCGAAAAATAAAGCATGTTGCCGTCTGCCAGGCATTCCTTTATCTGCGGCCAAAGGGCCTTTTGGCCGGCATCTGACAGCAGGTATTGAATAACGGTTGCTTGCTTTGCGGCTTCCGTCAATGGAAAAAGTGTTTTGCCTGCTACAAAACCATCTGCCACCGCCCGGTCCCAGGAGTTGCTGTTTTCTCGCTGACCGACGATCACATTAATCCCGTTGTCTCTCATGTTCAACGCCTGACCGGGGCCCTGGACACCGTACCCCAATACCGCTACGACATCATTGGCAAGAACTTCACGGGCTTTTTGCAGCGGAAACTCCTCATCCGTGATCACTTCTTCTGTGGTTCCACCAAAATTAAATTGTGCCATTCGTCATCTCCTTTTTTCAGTCACGCATTTATACTTCTAAATAATGATTCATTCGAACCTTTTATTTATAAAACTACTTGGGTTCTCGATACAGCGCCAATGTTCCGCTGCGTGCAATTTTTTTTATGCCCATTGGTTTGAGCAGGTTGATCAATGCTCTTAATTTGCCCTCATCTCCAGTGACCTCGATAATATAATGCTCTGTGCCGACATCAATTACTTTGCAACGAAAGATATCGACAATTCGCAGAATTTCGGCTCGCAAATCCGGTTTCGCCCTCACGCAAATCAATGCCATTTCGCGTTTGACTGCTTTGGGGCCGGTCATATCACGTAGCTTTACGACATTGATTAGCTTTCTGAGCTGTTTCTCAATTTGTTCGATCACCGGCGGATTGGCCTTGGTCACAATTGTAATTCTGGAAATCTGTGGGTCCATGGTGGGTGCCGTACACAGGCTTTCGATATTAAAGCCCTTGCCACTGAAAAGACCGGCCACTCTTGACAGCACCCCCGGTTGATTATCGACCAGCATTGTCATGGTATGTTTGGTTTCATCCATCGTTATGTTCCTAATCGAGCTGTATTCATTATTAAACTGCAGTTAAGCGTTAGCGGTCATTTGTTGTTCCAATAACCAATAACGAATAACCAACTTATACCAGCAGCATCTCTGTAATGGGTGCACCGGCGGGCACCATGGGGTAAACACTTTCTTCACGATCGACTTTAAAATCCATAATGACCGGACCGGGGGCTGAAAGGCCCTCCTTGAGCACCGTTTCGACTTCCTGCGGTTTTGTTGCCCTTAATCCGACTGCTCCATACGCTTCGGCAAGTTTGACAAAATCAGGTGCGCAATCCATGCCCGTGCACGCATAGCGCCTTCCGTAAAACAGCTCTTGCCATTGGCGCACCATCCCGAGATAGGCATTATTGAGAATGACCACTTTGACCGGAAGGCCGCTTTGGACGGCAGTCGCCATTTCCTGAATGTTCATCTGGATGCTGCCGTCGCCGGCAATATCAATGACCAACTTATCCGGGCATGCCATTTGGGCGCCAATAGCTGCCGGCAGCCCGAAGCCCATGCAGCCAAGACCGCCGGAAGTAATAAAATGGTTGGGCTGATCAAAATGATAATATTGTGCTGCCCACATCTGGTTTTGGCCCACTTCGGTCGTTATGATCGCTTCGCCTTTGGTCAGCTCATACAGTTTTTCAACCACAAACTGTGGTTTGAGGGTATCTTCCTGCTTATAGGCCAGGGGTTTGGTGTTTTTCCATTCTTCAATTTGGGCCAGCCACTCCTGGCGATTCTGTTCGACCTCACCTAGATCGCTTTCCTTGACAAGTTGATTGAGGTGCTCCAGGCTGATTTTGCAGTCCCCGACAATTGGGATGGTCACCGGAATATTTTTGCGAATAGAGGTGGGATCAATATCAATATGAACAATTTTAGCCTGTGCGGCAAATGCGTCTGTTTTTCCGGTAACGCGGTCATCAAATCGGACGCCGATTGAAATCAAAAGATCGCAGGCGCCGGTACTCATATTGGCGCGATAAGTGCCGTGCATACCGATCATTCCAAGCCATAACGGATCTGTTCCGGGAAATGTTCCCAGCCCCATCAGAGATGTGGTTACCGGAATACGGGTGGTGCGAGCAAATTGAGTCAATTCGGCTGCCGCTCCAGAAAGGATAGCCCCACCGCCTGCGAAAATAACAGGTCGCTGCGATGCGTTGATGAGATCAACCACTTTTTTTAACTGTTTCATGTTCGGTTCGTAGGTCGGGTTGTAGGATTTCATCCGGACCTCTTTAATGGGTTGATAATCAATTACGGTCTTGGTCACATCTTTGGGAATATCGACCAACACAGGCCCTGGACGGCCTGAGCGCGCCAGGTAAAATGCTTCTTTAACGATTCGGGGAAATGCTTCGGCTGATGGTACGAGGTAATTATGTTTGGTACATGGACGCGTGATACCCACGATATCGACTTCCTGGAAGGCATCATTGCCAATCAATTGAGTCGGCACCTGGCCTGTTAAAACAACCATGGGGATTGAGTCCATATAAGCTGAGGCAATTCCGGTAACCGTGTTGGTTGCACCCGGACCGGAGGTTACCAGGCAAACCCCAACCTTGTTTCCGGCCCGTGCATAACCGTCAGCTGCATGGACTGCTCCCTGCTCATGCCTGACAAGGATATGCCGGATATCGGTTTTATCCAGTTCATCATAAATATCTATGACAGCGCCTCCGGGGAATCCGAAGATGGTGTCGACCCCCTCTTCTTTCAATACTTCCATCAATACTTGAGCACCGGTCAATTTCATTTTTTTACCCCTTTAAATAAATGGTTCCAAGGCAGTATTTAGCCTTTTGCGGTTAAAACCAAGGAAGTCAATAAAAAAACCGTTATCAGTTTTGGCTGATAACGGTTTTTGTTTTTTCTATTTTAGCAGAATCAGGCCATTATCAACCCTTTGCTCCCCAGCAGCTAATAATAATGCCGCTGACGAGTACCAGAATAAGGTTAATTAGGCTGTTAATGGCGATGATGTTGTTCATTGTCTTTTGATATGATAAAGTTTATGCTGCTACTGTGTAGCAGGATGCCATAGGATTGTCAAGGCTTTTTAAAGATAGGCCTTATAGTCGCAATCCTTGGATAGGCAGGTTAGAAAAGTGCCTTCTTTTTTGGTGGTTTTTTCAAGTAATATTTTGGCATCGCATTGCGGGCATGTTCTGGCAACCGGCTTGTCCCAGGTAGCAAATTCACATTTGGGAAACTGACTACAGCCGTAAAACAGTTTGCCGCGTCTTGAACGTCTTTCAACAATTTCCCCTTCACAATTATCTTCAGGACACTTGATCCCGGTTTTTTGGTTGGCACCATTGGAATTAAGTGACTGGGTGTTTTTGCAATCCGGATATGCGCTGCAGGCCAAAAATTCTCCATAGCGGCCCCGTTTGACCACCATTGGGTTTCCGCATTTATCGCACTGCTTGTCCACAACCTCTTCGCTATTGGTTTCAATAGGCTGGATGTTTCCACGTTCATCTCGCAGGTAATCCCTGGAGTAGTCGCAATCCGGATATCCGCTGCAAGCCAGAAAATGGCCGTGTTTACCCACTTTAATATTCAGCGGTTTGCCGCAATCCGGGCAATTGAGCCCTGTGGGCAGCCCCACGCCTTTAACGCTGAGCATTTCTTCAGATGCCGTATCCAGTTCCTTCTTGAAAGGATCATAAAATTGGGCCAATATTTTGGCCAGCTCCACCTCTGAAGATTCGACACGGTCCAGATTTTCTTCCATGCGGGCGGTAAATTCTACATCAATGATATCCGGAAAATTTTCTACCAGCAGATCGTTGACGATAAATCCGAGCTCAGTCGGCCGAAAATACCTGTTGTGCAGGTCAGCATATTCTTTTATGCGAATGGTCGATAGAATGCTGGCATACGTACTGGGGCGGCCAATCCCGTTTTCCTCAAGCTCTTTTACCAAAGACGCTTCAGAGAATCTAGGCGGCGGTTGGGTAAAATGCTGCTTAGGCTCCAGTTGCAGCAGTTTTAAGCGCATGCCCTCTGTCAGTGCTGGCAAAACTGGTTTCTTATTCTTGTCTTTTTCGGCACGTTCATCCGCAACCGACATATAAAGCGCCATAAAGCCAGGGAATTTAATGGTGGACCCACTGGCTGAAAAAGAATACGGGCCGGCCGCGATGGTTACCGAAACCTGGTTAATCAGCGCTTGCTTCATCTGTGAAGCGACAAACCGTTGCCAAATGAGACGATATAAAGCCAGTTGATCCTTTGACAGATAGGAGGCCATCTTTTCAGGCGTGTTCGTGACCGCCGTTGGCCGGATGGCTTCATGTGCATCTTGTGCCTTTTGGCGGTTTTTAAAAAACCGCGGTTTATCCATTGCGTATTCAGCACCAAATTTTTCCCGGATAACATTTAAGGCTTCATCAGCAGCCTCCTTGGCAATGCGGGTTGAATCGGTACGCATATACGTAATCAGACCCACGGGTTCGCCAGGGCCCAGCTCAATACCTTCGTAAAGTTGCTGAGCAATCAGCATGGTCTTTTTGGCGGAGAATCGCAGTTTTCGTATCGCATCCTGTTGCAGTTTGCTGGTTGTAAATGGGGGTAGCGGGTTTTTGCGGATCGTTTTTTCGGCTTTTTTTTTGACAACGAACTTCTCGCCTTCAAGCTGCTCTAAAATCGAGTTGGCCGCGGCTTCATCGGGTATTTTGATCTTGTCATCATTTTTTTTGGCCAATTTGGCCGTAAACGGTGGCGGGGACTCACCTTCAAGGTGAGCGGTGATCGACCAATATTCCTGTGGCTCAAAGGCCTGGATAGCGCGCTCTCTTTCGCAAAGGATGCGCACGGCAACGGATTGAACGCGTCCGGCGCTCAAACCGCCTTTGACTTTGCGCCATAGCAAGGGTGAGATATGGTACCCGACGAGGCGATCGAGGATCCGGCGTGCCTGTTGGGCTTCATATTTGGGTCGATCAAGCGCTTCAGGCGATGCCATTGCTTTGTGAATGGCATCTTTGGTTAATTCGTGAAAAAGAACGCGATAAAATTTTCGATTCTTTTTTTTAAGCACCTCTGAGGCATGCCATGCAATCGCTTCCCCTTCACGATCCGGATCCGGTGCCAAGTATATATCATCCGCATCACCGGCAGCTTGCTTTAATTCTTTGATGACTTTTTGTTTGCCGGGGATGTTTTTGTATTCGGGTTTAAAACCGTTTTCGATATCGATCCCCATCTCTTTGTTCGGCAGATCCTTAATGTGGCCGACAGTTGCCGCTACATTATAATTTTTACCCAGATACTTTTTAATCGTTCTGACTTTGGTTGGCGATTCCACAACTACAAGCGGTTTGGTCACGATCTCTCCTTGTACTCAATCCCATATCTGTAGGTTGCCAGCGGTTAAGGATTGGTTGCCCAATTAAGATTGGGTCGAATGTCTCGGTGAAGATGGAACCCCATTTCCCATTGTTTAAGGTTTGGGCTCCGAAATAGCAAAAAGCTTGCCCGGTAGCTGTTGCACCATACCTTTAAGTTCTAATTGCAACAACAGGCTGAGCAGTTTGCCCGGTTCAATGCTTGTTTTGCGGACAATGGCATCGATATGCTCCGGATAAGGGCCGAGAATCTTATACAGCTCCATTTCTTCAGGTGCCAGTGAGGCTATCCTTTCGGTGATAGCATTTGGTTTGGGTTGCGCCGGCTTTGGCGCTGGCGCCAGATACGCTGTGAGTTCCTCAAGAACGTCTTGGGCGTTTTCTACCAATTTTGCGCCCTGTTTGATCAGGGTATGGGTACCGGTGCTCTTAAACGAGTGGATACTTCCCGGGACGGCAAAAACCTCTCTGTTTTGTTCGGCTGCAAGCCGCGCCGTGATCAATGACCCACTTTTACGAGAGGCCTCAACAACGACAGTCCCCAAACTCATTCCGCTGATGATCCGGTTGCGAATTGGAAAATTATGCGGTTCAGGTTTTGTGTCCAATGCAAATTCTGTAATGACTGCACCTGTTTCCGATATGCGTTTGAACAGTCTCCGGTTTTCAGCCGGATATATGTGGTTGAAACCACTGCCCAGTACAGCAACGGTTGTGCCTTTTCCCGCCAGAGCGCCCTGGTGGGCAGCTGTATCAATTCCCAATGCCATACCGCTAACGATCGATAAATCAAATGCCGTCAGATCTGCACACAGTTTCTGTGTGGCCGAGATGCCGTATGCGGTTGCATGACGCGAGCCGACGACAGCAATGTTTTTGTGCGTGCCTTCAAGGTTGCCGCAGACATACAGAAGTGGCGGCGGATCCGGAATTTCCCTTAGCAACGACGGATAGGACGCATCTGTTAAGCAGACCACCGTGTAACCTTTTTGGCGAATGCGATCAAGCTCTGCCGCAATCCATTCGGGTGCTTTGAATTTCAGAATAGCCGATGCCAGATGCTGTGATATACCCTCAACTTCCAAAAGCGTTTGCGCGGTCGTCTGGAAAACACGCTGCGGTGATCCGAACCTTTCTATCAAGCGCTTGAACAAGTGGTTGCCGATGCCGGAAACCTGTTTTAGACAAAGCCACGGTAGAAGTTTATCCATCTCGTTAAAAACCCCCTGTGAAAGGGGGAATGGTCAGGCGCAGGCTAATGGTCATATTTCTGGTTTAATTTTAAAGTCTGTTCATCTCAATGTCAATTCGATATTCCGCTGTTATATGGATTGCCAAGAATAACTGTCGGTTTTGGATGGTGATAAATGCCACTGGGTGTTGTTCATTTCTTTTTGCTGCGCCCCTGCCAGGCCAGTAAAATTGGGCTTGCGACATAAACAGATGAATACGTGCCCACCAGAACACCGATGATCAGCGCGAACGCAAAATCGTGAATGATACCTCCGCCGAGGACAAATAAGGTTACGACGACCATAAGGGTTGTCAGTGAGGTTAAAATTGTCCTGCTCAGCGTTTCGTTAATGGATCGATTGACGATAAATGCCAGCGGCTTTTTGTGGAATTTTTTCAGGTTTTCACGGATGCGGTCAAATACGATAATCGTATCATTTAGCGAGTATCCGACGATGGTCAACAGCGCAGCGATAATCGGCAGCGTGAATTCCTTGTCGAATATCGAAAAGATCCCAACGGTAATAATTACATCGTGCATCAAGGCGACGATAGCGCCCATAGCGTATTTGAGCTCAAGAAACCAGAAAACCACAAGCGTAACGATTAGGGCGGCACCGATTAAAAATGGGATGCTGACGTTAAACAGATCGAAAAGATAAACGGCTCCTATCAGGGCGGCTGCAACCACTCCGCTCAATATCCATTTCAGTTCGAATCGTCCGGATATGTAGATGGTGATAAACAGCAAGGCATAAAAAATGGCAAACAATGCTTTTTCGCGTAAGTCTTTACCCACCTGGGGACCCACCATTTCTACCCGTCGAATTTCCACTTCTTTTTGAGTTGAATCTGCCAGCGCTTTTTTCAAATCTGAGCTGAAACCTTCACCGCTGCCGTAGGAAATTTCTGTTCGGATGAGAAATTCATTGTCAATATCTTGGCCGAATTGCTGCACAGATGACTTGCCCAGACCAATTGTATTCAGGCCGGTTTGAATATCATCAATTTGAACTGGTGAGGTAAATTTGATCTGCACCAGGGTGCCACCGGCAAAATCAATACCGAGTCTGGGGCCGCCGTGAAAGATCAGCGATAAAAGGCTTATGGCAACACAGGCAATAGACAGAAAAAAGGCGATCTTTTTTTTGCCGATGAAATCAACGTTAATGTCAGGTTTTATGAACCGCATGGCGCTGTCTCTTTCAATATTTGCATTGCGCCTAAAGCGCGCTGCTGTCTTGATCGTTATGGGTTATGCGTAAATCACGTCATTTGCGCATAGGCATTGAATCTGGTGGCCTCACAGAATGAATCGTTGAGCTGCTTGAACGAAATATCGTGTCAAATACTTAATGTCTTTACTTTGCGTCCAGCCAATATGGTGTCAAATATCAAACGCGACAGCACCAGGGCTGTGAACATACTGGCGATGACACCCAAACTCAGGGTTACCGCAAATCCTTTGACCGGTCCAGTTCCGAATTGGAACAGGACGACGGCGGCAATCAAGGTGGTTACATTGGCATCGAGAATCGTCAAGGTGGCGCGGTTAAAGCCGGCGTCAATTGCAGCCCGGGGTGTTCGCCCCAATGCCAATTCTTCCCGGATGCGCTCAAATATGATCACATTGGCATCCACCGCCATGCCGATCGTCAAAATAATACCGGCAATTCCCGGGAGCGTTAAGGTTGCGCCGGCTGCCGCCAGACCGGCTGCAATCAAAACAATGTTCAATACCAGCGCTACATCAGCAATCAACCCGGCGCCCTTATAATACAGAATCATAAAAAAGATCACCAAAATGCCGCCGATTAACATGGAAATCAGCCCTTTACGAATAGAGTCCGCTCCAAGCGATGGACCCACCGTGCGTTCTTCCAATATGTTTACCGGTGCCGGAAGCGCACCCGCCCGCAGCACAATGGCGAGATCTTTGGCTTCTTCCAGACTAAAGTTGCCTGTTATGCGTGCCTGACCGCCGGCAATCTTTTCTTGAATGACGGGCGCTGAAGCCACAGTGTCATCAAGAACAATGGCCAATCTTTTATTAACGTTTTCACCGGTGATGCGTTCAAAATCGCGGGCACCTTTTTTATCAAAATTGATGGACACAAACGGAATGTTAAATTGATCAAAATCCACCCGCGCATTGGTCAGATTGGCACCGGTCAAAAGCGTTCGTTTTTTGAGCAGCAAGGGGACTTTTGTGACGGCACCGGTTTCGGTATCTGTTTCCACGCGATAGAGAATTTGTCTGCCGGGGGGGACACTGCCCTTTAAGGCCGTATTGACATCCTGGGTGTCATCCACCAGTTTAAATTCCAGAAGCGCGGTCCTGCCGATCAAATCTTTAGCCCGGTCCGCATCTCGAATGCCCGGCAGTTGGATTAAAATGCGTCTTTGTCCCTGACGGCGGATATCGGGCTCGGCCACACCAAATTGGTCTATGCGGTTGCGGATGGTCTCCAACGCCTGATCGACCGCCAGCTTTTCAACATTTTCGGCTTCAGCAGGCGGCAGCTGCAGCACGATTTGGGTTTGGCCGCCTTCTGACTTTTGAGAACTTTTGAGTGGATCAAATTCTTCTTCAATCAGGGTGTTAAATTTATCAGCAATCTGGGGGTCTTTAATGCTGGCGGTAATTTTATTTCCTTCTGTGCGGTCCAATGAGACACCGCGAAGCCGCTCATTGCGAAGCTGGTCTCGAATTTCTTGTGTAATGCGTTCAACTTGACCATCGACAGCCTTGGCGGTGTCGACTTCCAGCACCAAGTGCATCCCTCCCTGAAGGTCCAGCCCAAGATTTATCTGTTTGTGAGGCCATAAATCCGGCGCCAAGGTTGGCAGCACATATATGATCGCCGCAACAATGACCGCAAACACCAAAACCACTTTCCATGAAAAATTTTTCAATGGTGATTTCCTCATTTGTTTAGCACTGCTTTTGGCTTACTGCGGCACATGTGCTATGGCAAGCTTGCCGCGGGCAGCGCAATTGACTCCGCTGAATAGACAAATGGCTGAATTGCTAAACAGCCATTTCCAGCAAGGCGTTTAACGATTCAACCATTTAAGATGTCCTCAATCGCATTTAAAAATAATCCACTGCGAAATTTGCGGTTATTTTTTTTCCGGTTGCGGCTGTGAAGACGGCTGAAACATTGCTGATACATTGGAGCGCGCAACTTTAACTCTGACTTTGTCCGCTATTTCCAGAGTTAACGTCGTATCATCAATTCCCGTAATTCGACCGTGCAGTCCTCCGCTCGTAATAATCCGGTCTCCTTTTTTTAAGCTGGATATCATACTGCGGTGCTCTTTTTGTCTTTTTTGCTGGGGTCGGATTAACAGAAAATAAAAAATAACGAACATCAGGATGATCGGGATAAACCCGCCAAATCCGGCAGCACCCTCTCCGCCAGCTCCTCCACCCATTGCATAAGCGATATCAATCAAAATAATACCTCCTCTAATTGCGATACAATCCAGTCCATTGTAATTTTAGTCTTGACCCTTGTTTCATGCGTCAATGGCTTTGCAAACCACTGATCTGGATACTATCAAATTTAGAGCAATTTTTAAGGATTGCAAGTTGATGGTTCCAATAAAAAGCGGTCAATCGATAAATTGAGCCACCAGATACAGCAATATACCAAGGCTGTCAATATCGAACTTATTTGCGCTAGGGCTTCTTGTGGTCTTGATAGATAATCTTGCTATCTCCGGGGGTCATTGATAGGTCACCTTCAATGTTGACACTCAGATTGCGGCGTTCTTCCAGTTCAGCGATTTCTTTACGTTTTTTATTCAATAGATAAGCAGCTACATCCACGGGCACGATCCCTAAAACAGCGGTAATACCCGGTTTAAGCGTTTCTAAACTGAGTTTTCGAAGAAACCCAACGGCCAGTGTCTCTGTTGAGGCGACCAGGCCCTTACCTTTACAATGGCGACAGGGATGGTAACTGCCAAATTCAATCGAAGGCCGGATTCGCTGGCGGGACATTTCCAACAATCCGAATCTTGAAATTTTACCAACCTTTGTCTTGGCTTTGTCTTCGCTGACAAAACGTCGCAGATGGCGTTCCACTTCGGAGCGATTCTTGGGCTCGCGCATATCAATAAAATCAATGACGATCAGGCCACCCAGATCTCTTAGCCGTAATTGTCGGGCAGCCTCTTCAGCCGCCTCGCGATTGGTCAAGAAGGCAGTTTTCTCAATCGAGCGTTCATGGGTGGATTTGCCAGAGTTGACATCAATGGATACCAGCGCTTCGGTTTGTTCGATGACGATAGATCCACCCGATTTCAGATTGATACGGCTTTCGAAAATGGGTGCGATCTGGTTCTCGATGCCAAATTGGGTAAAAATCGGTTTGGCCCCTTTATACAATTTAACGATTTTGTGGTGTTTGCGAGAAATTATTTTAATAAAATCTTTGACTTCCTGAAACACTGAAGGGTCATCAATTAGAATTTCGGTCACTTCTGGCGTGAAGTAATCGCGAATGGACCTTAAAACCAGATGCGTTTCGCGATAGAGTAGGGCAGGGGCAGTTTCCTTCATTACACTTTTTTTTATGGTTTTCCAAAGCCGCAGCAAATACCTTAAATCGCGAGCCAAAAGGGTTTTGGTACAATTGATCCCAACGGTGCGCACAATGAGACCGAAGTCTTCGGGGATTTTTAATTTATCCAACAGGTCTTTGAGGCGATTGCGCTCATCTTCATCAGCAATCTTACGTGAGATGCCGTGTTTGTCGTTTCCGGGCATAAGGACCAAATATCGGCCAGCCAGGGATACATATGTTGTCAACATGGCGCCTTTTTTCATGAAGGGTTCTTTGGTGACCTGAACCATGACTTCTTGTCCGCGGCGGACCAGTTTTTCAATCGAGTGATCACCGTCCTCACTTTCATGAAAATAGTCACTGTGAATCTCATGGCGTTGCAAGAAACCGTGCCGCTCGGCGCCGTAATCTACAAAGACCGCCTGCAGGCTGGGTTCTATTCGGGAAATAATTCCTTTGTATATGTTATTCTGGGTAATTTCCTGGGCAGCGCTTTCAACATAAAACTCTTCCAGTTTATTTGCTTTTACTGCAGCGACCCGGCATTCCTCCGGATCAATGGCGTTAATGAGTATTTTGATTCCCATAAAGATAAAGCCTTTTAATATCTAACATCGATTGAATATCTAAAACTCACGCGAAGCCTACAAGCCGGGTCGGCTTTGAAATAATGGAATGATGGTTTGATAACATTCCAGTTCGCGCGAATCTTTTATCGAGCGTATTGCCTGAATATGCAATTGTCAATGACAAGTCAAACGATTTCTGTTTGTTGGATCGGATACACAAGGGGTTTATCACCAGACAAAGGCAAGCGTTTTCGGGACCCACGAAAGGCTGAGTTGACGGACTATCTTGCTATTGTTATCATTTTGTGGCAAGGAAGACCTCGGTACTTTTTGCTGAACAAGAATCCAGGCTGGTAGAGGTAGAGGCAATGAACCCGAAATACGATCCGCATCATATCGAACCCAAATGGCAGGCTTATTGGGAGTCCAATCAGCTGTTTAAGGTGACAGAAGATCCGGCTAAGGAGAAATATTATCTGTTGGAAATGTTTCCGTATCCTTCCGGGCAAATCCATATCGGACATGTGCGCAACTATACCATCGGTGATGTCGTTGCCCGTTATAAAAGGATGCGCGGTTTTAATGTTTTGCATCCCATGGGCTGGGATGCATTCGGCATGCCGGCTGAAAATGCGGCGATTGCCAACAATACCCACCCCGCCAAATGGACATATGCCAACATCGATGCCATGCGTGCGCAGTTGAAAAAATTAGGCTTCTCTTACGACTGGGACCGAGAGATCGCCACTTGCCGGCCCGAATATTATCGCTGGGAGCAGTGGCTGTTTCTCAAGATGTATGCCAATGGAATGGCCTACCGCAAAGAGTCCTTTGTCAATTGGTGTCAATCGTGCCAGACGGTTCTGGCTAACGAACAGGTTGAAGCTGGCATGTGCTGGCGCTGCGGGGAGGCGGTGCGGCAAAAAAAATTAGCGCAATGGTTTTTTAAAACCACCGATTATGCGGATGATTTACTGACCTATTCAGATCAATTGCCCGGATGGCCGGAAAAAGTCATCACCATGCAGAAGAATTGGATTGGCAAAAGCTACGGCGCTGAAATACGCTTCAAAGTTGACAATCAGGATATCGTCATCCCGGTATTTACCACCCGCCACGATACGGTTTTTGGTGCGACTTTCATGTGTCTGGCACCGGAGCATCCGTTGACGCTGCAGCTGGCAAGCGGCACACCCCAGGAAACGCCTGTGAGGGAATTTGTCGAGCGGATGTCGCTGCAAGACCGTTCCGACAGAGCCTTAGAGGAGTATGAAAAAGAAGGGGTTTTTCTCGGGGCCTATTGTATCAATCCTTTAAACGGTGCCCGTATGCCGATTTATACGGCCAATTTTGCCCTGATGGAATATGGGACCGGTGCGGTGATGGCAGTCCCTGCTCATGATCAACGCGATTTTGATTTTGCCAAAAAATACGACTTGGACATCGTGCTGGTTGTCAATCCTCCGGATCAAAACTTGGCAGCAGATGGTCTCACTGAAGCTTACACCGGTGACGGCATCATTGTGAATTCCGGTGAATTTGACGGCTTGGACAATAGAGCGGCAATGGATAAAATTGCTGCTTATCTGGAAAAAAATAACCTGGGACAAAAAGAAGTCAGTTTCCGACTGCGCGATTGGGGTATTTCCAGGCAACGCTATTGGGGCGCCCCGATTCCAATTATCCATTGTGGCACTTGTGGCGTCGTTCCGGTACCAGATTCAGATCTTCCGGTCAAACTGCCGGAAGACGTTGAACTGCTCGAAGGCGGCAAATCTCCGTTGCCCGAGCTGGATGCATTTGTAAAGACGAAGTGCCCCCAGTGCGGTGATCTGAATGCGCGCCGCGAAACCGACACGATGGATACCTTTGTCGAATCGTCCTGGTATTTTGACCGCTACTGTAGCCCGGATTTTGATACCGGCATGTTTGACAAAGCAGCAGTAGATTACTGGATGCCGGTGGATCAATATATCGGCGGTGTTGAGCATGCGATTTTGCATCTGCTATATTCGCGCTATTACACTCGTGTTTTGAACGATCAGGGACTGGTCGGTTTTAAAGAACCTTTTACGCGGCTGCTGACTCAGGGAATGGTTTGCAAAGAAACGGTTTCCTGCCAGCGGCATGGCTATCTGCTTCCAAACGAAATCAAAGTCACAGATGGCCAACGGTTTTGCACCCAGTGTGATCAGCCGGTTGTAGTGGGCCGGGTTGAAAAGATGTCCAAATCAAAAAAGAATGTGATTGACCCAAACATTCTTCTGGAAAAATACGGCGCCGACACCACCCGTTTCTTTTGTTTGTTTGCGGCACCGCCGGAGCGGGATCTGGAATGGAGCGAACAAGGCGTTGAAGGCGGCTATCGATTTTTAAACCGCGTATGGCGCTTGACTGCAACGTGGATGGATCGCGTTAATGATATTGCTGCATACAATGGGCCGCCCGATGCGCTGAAAGGGCCCGTCAAGTCGCTTTACCAAAAAACGCATCAAGCCATCATGAAAGTCACGCGTGATATTGAGGACCGTTTCCATTTTAATACCGCTATCAGTGCCGTTATGGAGCTTTTTAATATGATGTCGGCCATTGACAAAGCCGAAGAAGATCCACAAGCCGTTGCGGTCATGCGGTTGGCAATTGAATCAGTGACGCTGCTGATGGCACCCATTGTTCCTCATTTTGCTGAAGAGTTGTGGCATTCACTGGGCAAGACGTCCAGTGTATTGCTTGCCCCGTGGCCTACTTATCTGGATGCGGCACTTGAAAAAGATGAAGTATTAATTGTCATCCAGGTAAACGGCAAATTGCGCAGTAAATTCTCGGTGGCGACCGACACACCGGAAGAAAAAATCAAAAAGCAGGCACTGGAAGACCCGCGCGTTGCAAAATTCACCGAGGGCCAGACGGTCAAAAAGGTGATTTATGTGAAGGATAAATTGGTTAATATTGTTGTCTAAGGTTCAAGAGTTCAGGGTTCAGAGGTTCAGGGTTGTACATTTCAGTAACTGGCTGCTGGCATCTTGCAGCTGGCTGTCAGTAATTGATCACTAGCGCATGGCCAGTGGCGAGAAGCTATAAGCCAGTGGCCGAAAAAACAAAAAAGTTTAACCTCTGAACGTTGAACCTATGAACCTTGGAACTTCTCACAGGAGATGAATTTGAAAATATGCAAGCTAAGCCTAATCGCCATCCTAACGGCAGTGTTATGCTGGGCTTGCGGTTATCGGTTTGCGGATCAGGGCGGTTTCCCCGGCGATAACGAGCGTCTGTTCGTAATGGTTTTGGAAAATCAAACCCAGGAAACCGGCGTGGAAAACATCATTACTGCCGAACTGTTAGATGAACTGACCTTGCGCAAAACCTATTATCTGGCCAATGGAACGACAGATGCCGATGTGGTCCTCAGCGGCGTGGTTAAAGGCGTCCACACAAGGACCATCTCCGTAAATCAACCCACCGTCGCAAATGAGAGGCGCGTGACCGTACTCATTGATTTAAGATTGACCGACACCGATGGTAACATTGTGTGGGCGGCAAGAGAGATATCGGATTTTGAAGCCTATCTGGTAGACCTGGATCCGGAAATTACCGATGCAAATCGGCGCACGGCGATAAAGGTACTGTCAAGACGCATCGCCGAAAAAGTCGTTAATCGATTCAGCGATGATTTCTGAGGCGGGATTCAGCCCGGCAATCCCTAAAATATGACAATCGTATTGACCAGTTTGGATAGGCGAGAGACCTTGCGGGCAGCCGTTTTTTTGTGGATGACACCTTTTTTAACGGCTTTGTCGATTAACGCTTGAGCCGCATTCATTTTGGCCATGGCATCTTCTTTGGAACCTTCAGCAGAAGCCAGGCGAACATCTTTGGTGATATGCTTTATTCTGGATTTAACCGCTTTATTGCGAAGGCGCCGTTTCTCGTTTTGACGGGCGCGTTTTTCAGCTGATTTATGATTTGCCAAGTTTTTTACTCCTTTTTTCCATAAATTCCTGAATCGAACTCTAACGAAAGGTACAATAAACGATATTACCTATAAAACACAAATCCGAATGTCAAGCGATTTTCTTCGAAATCAGCCATGTCTGAAAAATCCCAGGTGATTAAAGCCGCCGGCGTCGTCGGATCTGCGACCTTACTGAGCCGTATCCTGGGATTTGTTCGTGATGCGGTCATTGCCTGGTATTTCGGTGCCGGTCAAAATTCAGATGCTTTTATCGCTGCGTTTAGAATACCCAATCTGCTTAGAAAGCTTTTGGGGGAAGGCTCGATCAGTAATGCTTTCGTGCCGGTCCTAACGGATTACCTGGCCATTGACGGCAAAGATGAAGCCTTTCGACTGGCACGTTCCGCCCTCTGGTTGATGTCCGTTATTCTGGTGGTGATTTCACTGGGTGGCATCCTCATGGCACCGCTTATCGTCAAAATGGTTGCCCCTGGTTTCATAGACGCTCCCGACAAATTGTCCCTTACCATCACCCTAACCCGCATCATGTTTCCTTACATTTTCTTTATCGGCCTGGTTGCTCTGTGTATGGGGATTCTAAATGTATTCGGACACTTTGCTGCACCTGCACTCGCACCGGTTTTGTTGAATCTGGCGATTATTTTCTCGGTCTTTTTTTTGTGCCCCCATCTGAGCACGCCCGTGTTGGGGCTGGCCATCGGGGTCCTCATTGGTGGGTTGCTTCAGTTGACGCTGCAGTTGCCCGCTATGGCAGGCAGGGGATTTCGTTTTTGGCAGAAAACAAAACTTTTTCATCCGGGTTTAAAAAAAATAAGTCGGCTCATTCCACCGATCATACTCGGCGGTGCCGTATACCAGATCAATGTTCTGGTTGGTACGTTGCTGGGTTCGTTTCTGGTGGAGGGCAGTATAACCGTTTTATACTTTGCCGATCGTTTGGTTCAATTTCCTCTGGGTATATTCGCGATTGCTGCGGCCACAGCGGTTTTGCCGAGTCTCTCCCGTCAGGCCGCCTTGGAAGATTTTGCGGGTTTAAAAGACACTTTTGGTTATGCCGTCAGGATGACGCTGTTTATGACCATTCCGTCAATGGTAGGACTCATCATCCTGCGAGAACCGATTATAATGGTCTTGTTTCAAAGAGGTGAATTCAGCTCGCAGGCCACGCTGTTGACTGCTCAGGCACTTTTGTACTATGCTATAGGTCTGTGGGCCTTTTCGGCTGTGCGAATTGTGGCCGCAACCTTTTTTGCGCTTAAAGACACCCGCACACCGATGATCGTGGCAATGGTTTCCATTTTGGCCAATATGGTGCTTGGCGTCGTTTTGATGAAGCCGCTCAGCCATGCAGGGCTTGCGCTGGCGACATCGCTGGCCTCGGTATTAAACCTCATGCTGCTGGTAATGGCGCTGCGCAAAAAACTAGGCTCACTGGGATGGCGACGCCTTGCGCAATCTGCATTGAAAACACTGGGGTGCGCTGTTGTCATGGGAGCCGTCGTCTGGGGTGCATCAACGCTGATTATTCCGACCGAAGGGGCGGCTTTCATTGAATTACTGGTGGGACTGCTGGGCTGTGTGATGGTCGGGCTGGCGGTTTTCGGTACCTGTTCGTACGGTATCAAAAGCCCTGAATTTGCCAGCATGCTTGCTGAACTAAAAAAGGGCATAAACCGGAAATGACCAAAAAACAAAGCATCCTTATCACCATTGCTGTTGCGCTAATGTTTTCAATGCTGTTTTTTATCATCTTTGGTGAGCATGGCTTCATCGATTTAAACACTTTAAGGGATGAAAAAGTTCAGCTTCAGGAAAGAAACGAACAGCTGACGGATCAGAACCTCTCGTTGAGTGTCGAAATTGATCGACTCAAGCATGATCCGCATTACATCGAAAATGTGGCCCGTCAAGAACTGGGTATGGTGGGTGAGAATGAACTGATTCTAAAACCCCGGCACATGCCCAAACCCTGAATAGCGCATTTTGCGCCTTTTGCTGTTCACGCATCAGGATGAACAATGGGAAAAGAACCTGAATTCTATACCGCCACAATGGCTCAGGTATATTCTGAACAAGGGCACTGGGAAAAGGCTGCTGAAATTTATCGCCATTTACTGGTGCAAGAACCTGATCGTGATGATTATCTGGCGGCGCTGGCGCGGGTAGAGAAAAAGGTGAAGCAAAGCCATAATGATTCGCTTGAAAATTTAGGCGCTTTGTTTCACCAATGGTTTGACCTGATGCTCAAATATAGTAATTTACAAAAACTTCGCAACTTGAATCGTTAACCGCACTGCCTCGATTGCAACGAGCCTGCCGTCTTTTACTTGCCATAAACCGCATTATTCAGCCGGCCTACCCGTATGTTACTCTTTTTTCTCTGCTTCCTTTTTTGGATAAAAAATAGCCTTGACCCGTTGCTGTGGGGGGCTTTCAACCTTCATCTGCCCGGTTTTTCGATCGAGGGTGATCTTGGATCCGGTTAAGATATTTTTGTCGCTCTTGATGCTGGAATTTTCTCCCGTAAATACGACAACTTGTGTTTGCATGTCGTATTCGGCGCGATCGGATTTAGCTGTAAATCGATCCGTTGACACCTGAACATTGCCGTTGGCGATGATGCGCTTTACAGATTGCCGATCAGCGCTTTGATCTTCGGCACCCGCTGCTGCTGATTGGTAATATATTCTGAGGCTATCGGAGGTAATCACAAAGGACCCCTGGCTGGCACGAACATCACCGCTAAACTCTGCAAATTTTTCCGCATCGTTGGTAACCAATTGGTCTGCGACAATCTGAATCTCAGCCTCGCTGGCATTTGCGCTACGATTGGACGACGGCTCCTCGGCCACCACTATGGATGATAATAGCAGCGGTGTCAGGACGGTAAACACGACGTTAAGGATCCAAACCCGGTAAGCTGCAGCCCGGAAGATTTGAGGTGTTTTCATGATTTCCTCTCATTGGATAAAATTTGATTGGGTGTTGTCAAACCGGGTGCTTTGCGCCCGATTCCACCGCGTTGTTTTCACCGATTAAGCCACCCGCTTTGTGGGTGGTCGGTGACTCAAGTTCCAGGGTCAACCGGCCCGACTGAATCATTTGATAATTCTAAGTCGATGGGTTTGCCTCAATCGAAGCCATAGCTCTTTAATGATGACGGCAGCAACATCATCCTCATTGTGTAACGGATAGTCTACATATGGTAAACAGGATTCAACCAGTTCTTCATTGCCGGACCATAGACCAAATTGATCCAGTATATATCTTCCGATATTGGCATTGAGGTTAATCAATTCGTCTGCTGCCATATTGGCGATCGTGATCTTTTCTTTCAAGGGCAGTTCGTTGATCAATAACTGGATGGCCTCGTCAATTGTTTTTGGCTTAACTGCGACGCCGCGGTTTCTTCTCTGATAGCTTGCAGCCTCGTTTTGAGCGCTATTCATCATTTGCAAGTAATAGACACTTTCGATTAAATTGAACACAGCCTTATAAATTTTTTCATCTTTGCTGGCGCGGGGGCCGGCCACATTGAGTGTCTCTATCTGATGATCCTCGAGCCAGGAACGTATTTGGGTTGCGGCCTGAAAGGCAGGGGTTTTGTTTAAGTCGATATGCAACCAGGGGCGTTTGTGCTGAATGGCCTTTTTGCGGGTGTAGTCTGAACCATCGCTTAAAGGGCCATGACTGATGATCAATGTACCGCTTGAATCGATCACATTCTGCTCAGTTCTTTGCGGGTAACTGCTGCTGGACATTTCTGATAAATTATACTTGTCCGGCAGGGGACCTGCTTCGGTCAAGCGGCCTTTTGGAATTTGTCCGCCGTGGGGAATGCCCAATTTGATGGCGGCATCAAGAGCCGCCTGATCTGCTCCCGTCTGACCACCTGAGATAATCTTCCGAATCATGTTGATTTAATCTTCAATATGTCCCGTTTTTTGGTATTCCCGCTGAATTCGTTTGAGCATATTGAAGAGCTCATCCTTGGAAAAAATACCTTTTTCAATCAACAGCTGGGCGATGGCATCCAGTTGCATCGAATTGGCCATCAGAAGATCTTGTATGGTTGCGATTTCATTTGTCTCCGTTTCTTCTGTCGCAACGATACTGCCTTCCTCCAGAACCTTTCTTCTATCTTTGCCGCTGCGTCTTTCCGGTCCATCATGCGGTGCGATAATCCATCTGCGGTCTAATCCAGAGCGCCTGTTTTTATCATCTACAGAACTCGGCTTTTTGGCTTTGGCCATAGGATAAACTCCTTTATTAATTGAAGTTTAAAAGACTAAACGCAAATTTATTTGCTATATCAAATTTAAAGACAGGATTCAGCGCTTAAAAGATGAATGCTATATAGTACAATTGTCCAGATGGGTCAAAGAAATAAACACAAATTGTCGTTTCCGGCCTGAATCGTCCTCCAGGAGCCATGAATTGTCGTTTTCTGGCTTAACGTGTTAGAAAGCCTATGGTTCTTCTTCTGAAGAAAAATGGGTCATATTTTTGGAATTGACCTTTCATTGGCAGAATAAGAATAGCTGAACCTTGTTTTTGCCAATGTGGCCACACTGGGGCCGTCGTCGGTTTTTCCTCTTTTGGCTGGCGGCGGCATGTTTGAACGCTCTTTGAAAATTTAAGAGGCAGGGTCGCATAGGCCCTGCCTCTATTCCATTCCTTATTATTAATATATAACGCGTATCACAGGTTTTTGGATGGATTCAAAAGTGTGGAAATGTTGGAGAAATCGCAACTCTTAGAAGCTTGAGATAATTTGTTTTTATGATAGATATATGAAATTAGAATTTAGCTACGCTCACTCTGGAAATCCCGCTTTGCGCATGGCGTCGAGAAACTTATTAAATAAGGCTTTATCCACCTTACAACGAGGTTTGGGGAACATACCCACGGTAATATAGGGTGCTAACTCCATGCATTTTGCGGCCGATACACGAGCCTCCTCATCCCGGCCCAAAAAAATATATATAATGGCCAAATCAAAATGACACCAAGGGGACTCCGGGGCGCGCTGAAGGGCCTTTTTAAATTCTTTTAGTGCATTTTCATACTGCCCCTTTTTTCTGTAAGCTCTGCCCAAAGTCTGATAGTATCGGGCAGCTTGTTTTTCATAAAATTCCGGTGGCACATAGCTAAGTGAACTATGGGGCCTGACCTGGTTGTAATGTTTTCGCAACTGATCAAGGACCTGAGCGGCATCGTCCAGATTCAGAAAACAACGATGGTTCAGGCAACTATCCCTGAATCTGCCATTGAATGATTCAACAAAAGCATTTTGATTAGGCTTGCCCGGCTGAATAAAATGTAATTTCACACCCGTTTTGCCCATAATGC
>JAAUYK010023999.1_pt1 | contig 42204 bp, 39 predicted proteins | sample 7278021 | NCBI WGS metagenome assembly JAAUYK01 (sample SAMN14350223, study PRJNA611818) | marine sediment metagenome | isolation source: surface marine sediment (1.8m) | place: French Polynesia: Moorea | collected 2018-08
ATACAACGGACCGGATTCTATCTCCGATACCATTGTCATTCGTCCGAGTTCCAGTTGCATATTCGTTAACGGTGTCGCACCTGTTAGTCCATCGACATCGGCCATACCGCCGAATGTGATTGCCAGTTGATCACCGAAAGACAGCTCGCTATTCACTAATAGGTCCGGCCATGCCGCCATCTCTACCGGGAAACATAACAGTACAAAAACATACCCCGCCATGGCCGGGTTGAACGGGTTGTTGCCTACGCCACCAAAAAGGTGTTTAGCGACGACAATTGAAAATGCAATTCCGATGAACGTGACCCACCAGACAGTTAACGGCGAGAGTGCCAGCGCAAACAGCATACCGGTCACCGCGGCGCTGAAGTCACTGATGCTGCCCATAACCGGCAGCTTTCTGGTTCGTAACACGACGGCCTCGAGAAGTACGGCGAATAGCACCGCCAGTACCAGGTTGGCCAGTACGCTGATGCCGAAATACCAGGTGCTGATCACAATACCGGGTATCAATGCCAGCATAACCTGGAACATAACATCGCTAACCGTACGCGTGGTATGCGTATGCGGTGACGCCAGGCTTTTTTCGGTCGTCACGCTCATGTAGTCACCTCTACCATGCTGATGCAATCCACCGGGCAAGGGGCGACACATAATTCGCAGCCGGTACAGTATTTATTTATGACGCTATGCATGACTTTTGGTGCGCCGAGGATAGCTTCCACCGGGCAGGCCTTGATGCATTTAACACAACCGATGCAAACAGCTTCATCGATAACGGCGAGCCTTATCGTTTCCTGTTTCTGCGAATCGCGATATAACGGTTTTACACAACGACCGGTATGCGCTGATAGTAGCTGGACTGTTTGCATACCACCGGGCAAGCAACGGTTGATATCTTCCATATTATTAACGATCGCCTCGGCATAGGGTCGACACCCGTTATAACCACAGTCGCCACATTGCGTTTGCGGTAGCAGCTGATCCAGCTTATCGATGTCCTGTGTTTTCCTATTATGTTGCGAACTGGTTTTTTGATCAGACTGAATCCACGTAACCAGCATGACCAGCACAACCATGATTGTGATGATGATCAACAGGTTCATGCGATACCGACCAGTCCCAGGAGCCCCATACTGAACATGCCCAGGCCAAACAAGAGCACTGGTATACCACGAAACGCCTCGGGGACGCGTTCATGATCAATACGCTCACGCAGACAAGTGATTAACAACAGTACCAGCAGGAATCCAAGACCATAGGCTAGCGACAGCATACAGAGCATGAAGAAGCCAAGGCTGTGGGTTTGTTGGAACAGCATGGCGCCAAGTAACAGGTTATTGGTTAGCAACAATGGCACAACAGAATTAAAGTTTTCCTTGTGCTGTGGAAACATGACCGCAAACGCGCGTTGTAATGCAGTAATGATCACTACTGTACTGATGACATAAACCAGCACGGTAAAATGTTCCAGATCCAGCGGCTTTAATAACACTTCATCCAGCAGTCTGGCCGTTGGCATGAGGATAGTGAGGGATACCAGCGTGGTAATGCCGGTATTCCATGCCGCCTGCATGCGCTGACTGGTTGCAACCTGTAAATCCAGGCCAAGCAAATGCGTCATGGCAAGGTTGTTCAGCAGGGCACCGCTAAACAGAATTATCAGGAGTTCGTTCATGCTGCTACATAGCTTACCAAGCCCGCAGCATTAATAAATGTTTCAGGGAAGGCTGAACAGGTTTATTTCACTTTCATGCCGGGCTGAGCACCGTCGTCCGGGTTGAGGATAAACAGATCTTTACCGCCCGGACCCGCTGCCAGCACCATGCCTTCAGAAAGTCCAAACCGCATTTTACGTGGTGCCAGATTGGCAACCATTACCGTTAGCTTGCCTTCAAGGTCTTCCGGCTGATAGGCGGATTTGATCCCGGCAAACACATTGCGTGTTTCACCACCGATATCCAGCGTCAGCTGTAGCAGCTTGTCAGCACCTTCGACATGTGACGCCTTGACGATCTTGGCAACGCGTAAATCAACTTTCATGAAATCATCAAAGTTAATCTGTTCGCCGATCGGGTTATCTGCCAGTGGGCCGGTCGTGACCGGTGTTTCTTCAGCAGCGGCCAGGTCTTCCTTACTGTCTTCTATCATCGCTTCAACTTGCTCCTTTTCAACGCGGGTCATCAGCGGTTTAAACTTGTTAATCGTGTGTCCAGTCAGTGGCGTTTGCTTATCCTGCCATTGTAGTGACTCGATATTCAAAAATGCTTCCGACTGCTCGGCCATCAACGGTACGACCGGTTTCAGGTACAGGATTAATAAACGGAAACAATTAATGCCCATCGTACAGATGGCCTGTAATTCTTCATCGCTGTTTTCCTGCTTGGCAATCACCCATGGTTTGTGCTCGTCGATATACTGGTTAGCTTTGTCAGCCAGTGCCATGATGTCGCGCATCGCGCGTCCATATTCACGTTGCTCGTATGCCTCGGCGATGCCTTGGCCTGCGTCAACCATGGTCTTGAATAACTGTTCATCATGTAACGCTGCCGATAGCTGACCATCAAAACGTTTCTTGATAAAGCCTGCACAGCGGCTGGCTATATTCACTACCTTACCGACCAGGTCCGAGTTCACGCGCGCAACAAAGTCATCAAGGTTTAAATCGATATCATCGACACCGCCACCAAGCTTGGCCGCAAAGTAGTAACGCAGGTATTCCGGGTTTAGATGTTTCAGATAAGTGCGCGCGGTAATAAACGTACCGCGCGACTTGGACATCTTTTGTCCGTCAACGGTCAGGAAGCCATGCGCATAAATTGCCGAGGGTGTGCGGTAACCGCTGCCATGCAGGATGGCCGGCCAGAACAAGGCATGAAAGTAAATAATGTCTTTACCAATGAAGTGATACATTTCCGTATCACTGCCGGCCTTTGTCCAGGCGTCGAAATCGATGTCGTTATGGTCGCAATAGTGCTTGAAACTGGCAAGATAACCCATGGGTGCATCCAGCCAGACATAAAAATACTTGTCACTGGCGCCAGGGATCTGGAACCCGAAATAAGGTGCATCGCGGGAGATATCCCATTCCTGTAAACCGGCCTCGAACCATTCGTCCAGCTTGTTGGTGACTTCAGATTGCAGGTGACCGGCACGGGTCCAGTCGTGTAACAACTGTTTGAAATCGTCCAACTTGAAAAAGTAATGTTCAGATTCCTTTTCGATTGGCGTGGCCCCGGATATGGCCGATACCGGATTTTTTAGATCGGTAGGGCTATAGGTAGCACCACACACCTCGCAGCTATCGCCATATTGATCGGCGGCACCGCATTTCGGGCATTCGCCGCGGATAAATCGATCCGGCAGGAACATATTCTTTTCGGGGTCGTAGGCCTGCTTGATCACACGTTTATTGATATGGCCCTGCTGTTCCAGCGTCTCATAAATGCTGGTAGCAAGCTGCTGGTTTTCAGCCGAGTGGGTGCTGTGGTAGTGATCAAAGTTGACCGCGAACTCGCTGAAGTCGGCCTGGTGCTCTTCACTGACGCGGGCAATGAGCTGTTCCGGCGTGATGCCTTCCTTCTCGGCCCGAAGCATGATTGGTGTGCCATGGGCATCGTCGGCACAGACATAAAAACAGGTGTGGCCCTGCATCTTCTGGAAACGCACCCAGATATCTGTCTGGATATACTCCACCAGGTGGCCGATATGTATCGGGCCGTTGGCATAGGGCAGGGCGCTGGTCACCAGGATTTGTCGGGGTGAATCTGTCATTAAATAATAGGTCTGTGCGTAAAGGGGCGCTAAATTAGCATTATTCACAAGCAGCGTGAAGAGAAGCCAATTAATTTGTAGAATACCCGCCCAAATTTCAGAACAGGTTTATGTCATGACCACAATCAGTCGCGAACAAATCGAAGCCGCCCTGGCCAATGTTGTTGATCCACATAACGAACAAGACCTGGTCAGTGCGAAATGTATCAAGGATATACGCCATGATGCGGACACCGTACAGGTGGATATTGAGCTGGGGTACCCCGCCGCCGGTTACGAGGCAGCATTAACCGCGCAGGTACAGGAGCAGTTACAGGCCATTGGCGTCGCTGACTGTAAAGTGAACCTGCAAACCAATATTATCGCCCATTCGGTTCAGCAAGGTGTGCAACTACTGCCAAACGTAAAAAACACGATTGCCGTGGCATCTGGCAAGGGTGGGGTAGGTAAATCCACGACATCAATCAACCTGGCGCTGGCACTGCAGGCAGAAGGGGCGACCGTGGGCATCCTCGATGCTGATATTTACGGACCCAGCCAACCACGCATGCTGGGTTTGACCGGCAAGCCGGAAACGACAGATGGCAAGTCTGTTGAGCCCAAGGTCAGCTATAACATTCAATCCATGTCCATTGGATACCTGATCGAGGAAGACACCCCGATGATCTGGCGAGGTCCCATGGCCACCGGTGCTTTGGAACAGCTACTAAATGAAACCAACTGGCGCGACGTGGATTACCTGATTATCGACTTACCGCCGGGCACTGGTGATGTACAGCTAACGCTGTGCCAGAAGATCCCGGTCAGTGGTGCGGTGATCGTGACTACACCACAGGACATTGCGTTACTGGATGCCAAGAAGGGATTGAAGATGTTTGAAAAGGTCAACGTACCGGTACTGGGTATTGTTGAAAATATGAGTACACATATATGCAGCCAGTGTGGCCACGAAGAGCACATCTTTGGTGAGGGTGGCGGAGAACAAATGGCGAAACAATACGGCGTTGACTTGCTGGGCGCATTACCGCTCGACATAAATATACGAATGGGTGTTGATAACGGCAAACCGACGGTCGCCATGGAACCGGATTCAGCGCTCAGCCAGAGTTACCGTGAGATAGCCAGACGCACGGCGGCAAAACTGGCAATTCAATCAAAAGATTATTCGTCCAGGTTTCCGAAGATTGTCATCGAAAACAATTAACAAACGCTTTCTGCAAAATTGATCTAAAGGAAAATAACTAATGAGTGTGAAGTCAGACAAATGGATTCGCCGCATGGCAGAACAGGAAGGCATGATCGAACCGTTCGAAGCCGGGCAGGTAAAACAAAACGGTGGTGACAGGCTGATTTCCTATGGCACATCAAGCTACGGTTACGATGTACGCTGCTCGGATGAGTTCAAGATCTTCACCAACGTGCATTCAGCGACCGTGGACCCTAAGTCATTCGATCCCAACAGCTTTGTTGATGTGCAAGCAGATCACTGCATCATCCCGCCCAATGCATTTGCGCTGGCGCGCACGGTCGAGTTCTTCCGCATCCCTAGAAATGTATTAACCATCTGCCTTGGTAAATCGACCTATGCACGCTGTGGCATTATCGTTAACGTAACGCCGCTGGAACCTGAATGGGAAGGTCATGTGACACTGGAGTTTTCCAATACCACTAACTTGCCGGCAAAAATCTATGCCAACGAGGGGGTAGCCCAGGTGATCTTCCTGGAATCAGACGAGGTTTGTGAAACGTCTTACAAGGATCGTGCTGGTAAATACCAGGGGCAGACTGGGGTAACGCTACCCAAGACTTAATCGCTAGCCGTTGGCAGCGTCCTGCGGCTGCGGGTTTCTAGCCTGCTGTAACTCTGAAGCCTGCTTGCTGAGTACGTGCTGGACGATGTCTTCCTGTACCTTATCGCTCATGCCGGCATACTCGACGCTGACTTTGAAACGGTAAAGACTGTCGTCAATCTTTTTCCGGCAGTCCACTACTTGTGCATAGGTAGTCACGTAGTGATATTCAGGGAACAGCACCATATCGATCTTAAGGTGACTGCCCTCGTTGATCGGCGTATTGGACTCGAAAGACATACCGCTTGCGCTCAGGTTTACCGGTTGCATATTCGACATGATGTCTTCATTGTCCTCTCCTTGTAACAACATGTGTTGCATCAAGGTCAGTTTCTTATCAAACAGGCCAAGTATGTCGGCAGCTAACGGCTCCGATTTCTGCAAGCGTTCAATGCGGCTGAATATTCTCGAGTCAATTACGTTAAAGGCATTTTTAAGCTCGGAGAGTGCGTGCTTGTCGTGTTCTGCACGTCGAATCTCTTCCTCGACATCGTCATTTTGTACGATACGATACTTTAGTGAAACCGTGTCATTGATTCTGAAAAACTGTCTTCTATCGTTCATCATACTCTTCCTGTCTAGTTCACGATGCTGTCCCGGATTGCCTCGAAATGTCCCTGTATGGTTTCCGGATCTTCCGTTTTCTGTTCTACATTAATACCTTTTTTCGTCTCTATTTCCGTTGGCACTGTCTCAATCAGCCCAACCGGTTTTTCCGTTTCGCCCTGCAGGCTGTTCCTCAATTTATCGAACTGCCCCTTAATGTTGTCTTCCTTTTCAGACGGCTTGGTTTTTTCCAGCGGCTTTAATCGCTGGTCCAGGATACGCTGTACATTCGTAGTCAGCGCCGGCGTCTGCGCATCCAGTAAATGACTGGTAAACGGGTTATCGGCAGAAATCAGATTTACTGAATCAGTATCGTCCTGTTGCACGATGGTAAGTTCAACGCGCCGGTTCCTGGCACGGTCCGATGCGGTGTTATTACTGGCAATCGGGTGACCATCGCCATGACCTTCTAAAATGAAACGTTCCGGCAACAACTTTTTATTATTCAGCAGTTCATGCACAACGGTAACTGCGCGCGCGGCGGACAACTCCCAGTTTGAACGGAAGCGAGCTGTCTTGATTGGAATATTGTCAGTGTGTCCGGCAACGATGATGTTGCCCTGGATTTTTTCCAGCGTATTACGCAATTTCTTTAACACGGGCAGGAAACTGCTCTTCACCGTAGCGGAGCCGGAAGGGAACGAACCCTTCTCATTAATACGTAACAGGATTCGATTACCCGCGGTCTTTATTTCAACCAGTCCCTGGTTCACCTCCTGTTCCAGCATTTGCACAAGCGTGAGTGCATCACGCATGGTTTTCTTATGCTTCTCAAGGTCTGCTGCCTGTTTGCCTTCTTCACCGTCAGCAGCGTTGTCCTGCTCGGTATCATTGTTTTTCGTATTGGCTTCCTTGGCAATTTGCTCAAGCAGTTTTTCATCCAGCTTTGCTATCTCGGTTTCATCCAGAGGATCCTCTGCATTGAGTTTTACTACGCGCGGATGTCGCTGCATCGCCGCTTCGCCGGCACCTTCACTGTCCTGGTTGGGGTCAAGACTGTCGGCGTCTTTTTCCTGTGTAACCGCGTCGGTAAATTCCACGGTTTGCTTGGTTTCATCGATGGTGTTTTGACGAATTTCCTTGATCAGTGTGGGTGTAGGACGACCAGGCGTGAATTCCCTGGCTATAAAGCTGGTGCCCTTGGGAGACTGGTCAGCCTTAATTTCGCGTTGCACACCAAAGGCCGCTTTCATCGAACCGGCAATCTGCTTGAATTTCAGCAGATCCATTTCCGAGAAGGAAAGTAGCAGCACGAAGAAACACATCAGCAGCGACATCAGGTCTGCAAATGTCATTACCCATGCAGGAGCGCCGGAACTCTCCTGTTTTTTTGGGGGTGCTTCGTCACTCATCTTGAGTTACCCGTGGCTTTAAGCGGCTTCTTGCTCAGGGGCGTCGTCTGAAGAACCACGTTTTGAAACTGGTAGATAAGTCATCAATATGCCCTCGATAACGCGGGGGTTCCGTCCTTCCTGTATGCCTGAAATAGCATCGATGATCATGGACTTGATCATTCTTTCCTCGTTACTACGCAGGCCAAGTTTTTCTGCCAGTGGTAATGCAAACGCGTTAGCGATGATCGCACCATACAACGTGGTTAGCAGTGCTACCGCCATTGCCGGGCCGATCTTTTTGGGGTCATCCATGTTGGAAAGCATTTGTACCAGGCCGATCAGCGTTCCAATCATGCCCATAGCCGGGGCACAGTCACCAATGGCTTTAAAGATTTTCTGTCCTTGTTCGTGACGTTCAACAGTGAGATTCATGTCACTGACCATGGTTTGCCTGACAACCTCGGGTTCATGACCATCCACCATCATCTGGATACCCATTTGATAAAAGGCATTACCGGTATCTTTTTCTTCCAGTGCCAACAGGCCACCTTTGCGTGCTGCGTTGGCAAGGTCTACGGTGGTTTCGATCAGCTCTTTGGGAGACATGGCCTTGTGGAAGAGCGCATTCATTCCGACTTTCATCGCACCAAGAAACTGGCCAAGGCTGAATTGCATGAGTACCGCACCGATAGTACCGCCGCATACAATCAGCAGGGAGGGAATATTAAAAAATAGTGCCGCACTACCACCGAGAAAAATAGCAGCCGCAATAATCCCTATTGCCGCGAGGAATCCAATTAGCGTAGCAAGATCCATGTGTTCTCCTTCATCCGTACAGTGAACTGCCGTTGTTTTCTAACAGTTATGGTCATTACAACCGTGTGATGCAGTCGTTAACCTCTATATCGGTAGGAGAGCGATAAACTTTACCGGTTTTGATGTATTTTTCGCGCCTTGTTTTGCGTATCATGCAAACGCTTTTTGTTATTCTTCCATAGACTGTAACGGCAGCATTAACAATCACTTAAGTAAATTTATTGCCATGAAAAACCTGCCCATTTACCTGATGCTGGAAAAGCAACCGTGCCTGGTGGTGGGCGGTGGCGAGGTTGCCGCACGTAAGGCGGAATTATTGGGCCGTGCCGGTGCCAGCGTGACCGTCGTTGCACCGGAATCCAGTGAGCATATGCTGAAAGCGAGTCGTGAATACGGTTTTGATATCAGGCAAAGGGTATTTGAGGATGCCGATCTTGATGGCTGCCGCGTGGTAATTGCCGCGACAGATAACCGTGATGTAAATGGCCACATTGCCGATGAGGCAAAACGGCAGAATATTCCCGTCAACGTGGTCAACGATCCGGATGTTGGCACGTTCATCATGCCATCCGTTATTGACCGCGATCCGGTCACGATTGCTATTTCTACTGGTGGTGCGTCACCGGTTTTGGCGCGTTTGTTAAGAGCAAGACTGGAAACACTGATTCCGAAAAGCTATGGCGAATTGGCCAGCCTGGTATCCCGCTTCAGAAAACTCGCCAACGAACGCTTTCCCGATATTCGCCAACGCCGTCGGTTCTGGGAACATGTCTTACAAGGTAAGGTGGCAGAATTGCTCTATGCCGGCCAACGGGAACGTGCCGGTAAATTACTTGAGCAACAGTTCGCCAGCAGCAGCGATGCCGATCTGATGGTTGGCGAGGTTTATCTGGTTGGTGGGGGGCCGGGCGATCCGGATTTACTCACCTTCCGCGCGTTACGACTGATGCAGCAGGCGGATGTAGTGTTATACGACCGGCTGGTTTCTCCTGCGATTGTTGACCTGGTTAATCCGGATGCGGAGCGTATTTATGTCGGTAAGGAGCGCAGTAACCATAGTCTGCCACAGCAGGATATTAACCAGTTACTGGTTGACCTGGCACGTCAGGGCAAGCGCGTGTTGCGTTTGAAAGGTGGTGACCCATTCATCTTTGGGCGCGGTGGCGAGGAGATTGATTTACTGTCCAGTAACCAGATCCCGTTCCAGGTGGTGCCCGGCATCACGGCTGCAAGCGGTTGCTCTGCCTATGCCGGAATACCATTAACGCACCGCGATTACGCCCAGTCATGCCAATTTGTTACCGGTCACCTGAAGGAAGGGGGGGCGCAGTTAAACTGGGCCACACTGGTACAGCCCCAGCAAACACTTGCGGTTTACATGGGTACACACGGCATTGATATCCTGTGCCGTGAATTGATTAATCATGGTATGCCAGCATCGACCCCGGCAGCGATAGTGCAACAGGGAACAACCGAACAGCAACAGGTGTACACGGCCACGCTGGCATCATTACCGGACTTACCGGTGAAGTATGAAATCAAACCGCCGAGCATGATCATAATCGGCGAAGTTGTGAACCTGCGTGACAAACTGGCCTGGTTTGAAACAGGCGAAACCGTGGAAAATTAACTCTCCTGTTCCTTATTCAAATCCAGTGAAACCGAGTTAATGCAATAGCGTAGCCCGGTGGGTCGTGGGCCATCCTCGAAAACGTGTCCCAGGTGGGCGCCACAGTTTTTACATAGCACTTCTGTGCGTCTCATGCCGAGGCTGTTGTCTGATTCAGTGACAATTGCATCATCTATCGGCTCCCAGAAGCTGGGCCAACCAGAACCGGAGTCATACTTGGTGTTTGATTTGAACAGTGGTGCATGACAACAGATACAGTTATAAGTCCCTTTTTCCTTACAGTCGTAATATTTACCGGTGAAGGCACGCTCGGTTCCTTTTTGTCGGGTAACCCGAAATTGCTCGTCACTTAGTTCCTGTTTCCACTCTTGTTCTGATTTTTGTATTTTTTCTGCCATGCGCCTAATCATATCTCCTGAATAAAATATTTCATAATCAGCTATTTCGGACTTGCCAGTTCTCTTAAAGTTCTCTAATCTACCTGTAGAGAACGTTAGGAGAACAAGTATGCTTACAGGTCTCGAAGAAAAGGTGCTGCAGTTTATTACCCGCCATATCACCCAGCATGGCCATGCGCCGACGCTGACCGAGATTGGCGACGCGCTGGACATCAGTTCCAAGGGCACAATACATCGCTACGTGGATTCGTTAATCAAGAAAGGGCATTTACATCGCACTGGTCGTAGCTGGCGCGGGCTGCGCCTGACAGGTGAGAAGAGCAAGCGGTTGATCATTCTGCCATTCGCGGGTCGTATCGCTGCCGGTCAACCAATCGAAGCCATACCTGAACAGCTGGAGATCAATTTTTCTGACCTGTTACTGGGTACCGATCGGTATGTGCTGGAAGTGAAGGGCGATTCCATGGTGGATGCAGGTATCCTCAATGGTGATCTCGTTGTCATTCGAAAAACGGAAACGGCCGATAACGGCGATATTGTTGTTGCATTGATAGACAACGGGGAAGCAACACTGAAAAAATTACGTAAGCATGGCGATCGAGTGGAGTTAATACCGGCAAACCAGTCGATGGCATCGATGATTTATCCTGCTGACCGCGTTCACATACAGGGTGTTGTCGTAGGCCAGGTCAGAATGTATCGCTAGATAAATCAGTTGTCGTTTAGATACCCATGTTGCTCAATGTCACCATGATGTCATTGAGAATAGCGGTTGCCCGTGGATGTTCTGTTTCAAACCTTGTAACAGAATCCTTGATACTGTCAGTGACAGATTGGTGATCATCATGCTCTGCGTCCTGCAGTTGCTCTATCTCTGACAACAAGCCTTGTAGATGTTGCTTATCACTTTCCGAATTAAAATCTGTTTCTGCCAATTCATCTCTTAACGCAGAAATTTTCTTATTTAGATCATCGTTCATAACAGCGCTCGTGGTGTATGCTTCATTTATAATTATAGACGCTTTCAATGTGTTAACGGTAATCATCAATGCAGTCAGTAAAAACCGCTTTCAGAATTTTATGCCTTTGCTTGCCAATAGCTTCTCAACCTGTGTTCGCTGACAGCTGTCCCTCAGCGGATACTGTTAAGGATAGGAACATATCAAGAGTGTATGCCTGGTACATTGATGAAAGACGCACACTGGAAGATGTACTGGCGGTTGAAAGGCTTTACTCGGCGCGTTTGAAAAACAACGGTGAGTACGTGCGTTGTTATTATTCCGGTAATGGTCGATTACTCGAAATGGATGCATGGCCGCTTGAATCTGATTGTAGCGTTGTTGAATACGAAGGTGACTGGCAGCCGGTGAACAAGGACGAGTTAGTCTGTGTAAATGAAGATATGTCGCTCTGCAAGTTTGCCATCTATTGCGACCAAAGGACTGAAAAAAAATAAAAGGTCCGGGAACGCCATAACTTTGGGGGAGGAGTGTTACCAGCGCTCCCGAACCAGCTCACAAGCATCAGGGAGGATATTACTGATAGTGATAGTAGGAAATTTGGCGCCAACTTACTGTGATCTGACTCACAGTATTCATCAATGCGCTAGTGTTTAGACGGTTTCTTGCTGTTGGTTAGCTAGCGTCATGGCCATCTGGTCTTACCATGCTGATAACCTTCCAGTCTTTTTCCGGTTTCATCTTGCCGTCAGCAACAAAGATATGCAGCCGTTCCTTACTGTCGATAGCAAACAGCGGGATGGAACGTTCGCCATATTTCTCCATGTAGGCATCAAAATCAAATTCCTCGCTAAGCGTGGTTGTTTTGATTTCAGCACCGCTGCGTAATAACTGGGCCATCGTGCCATAGGTAATATTGTCACCAAACAGTTCATACCCGCGGTGCCGGGTAGAAACGATATGTTTATCAGCAATATGTTGCTCACGTGTTGTGCGTAGCTGGTACAGGTTTTTTACACCAAAATCGGCTTTAAAGCGCAGACATGCCAGTGTATCCAGTGAACCGCGACCTGACATCGCAGGTAATTTCCCTAGACCAACAAGGCTGAGGTTACGGTCAGCATGTTCTGAGACTGGATTACCATAATAGGTTTCCAGGCCTTCCATGCGTGCCAGACTGGTATTTTCCCAGTTACTGTCGGTCAGCATGACCCTGAAACCTAATTCCTGTAATTGTTTTGCGATTGCCCTGGCAACGTTGCCGGCGCCAATAATCAAGACACCTGTTCGTGACGGTTCCCTTACCTTGAGCAAATTGCCAACATGTTTTGCCGTTGCGCTTTGTATCACGACTGTACCAATGATAATCAGGAAGGTGAGCGGAACCAGCAGGGCGGCTTCACTATAACCTTCGTTTTCAAGCCGCAAGGCAAACAGGGAGGACACGGCAGCCGCAACAATACCGCGTGGTCCAATCCAGGAGATCATCAGTTTTTCACGGCTGGAGAGGTCGGAACCAATTGCCGACACAAAGACAGAGATTGGTCGGGCAACAAGCATCGTGATAGCCAGCACGCCCAGACCGGCAAGTCCCAGCTCGATAAACTGGGTCAGTTGTACCCTTGCCGCAAGGATAATGAATAACACAGAGATAAGCAGCAGGCTTAAACTTTCCTTGAAATCGAGAATGTCGTCGATATCCAGTTTGTCCATGTTGGCCATGGTCATGCCCATGATAGTGACTGCAAGTAGGCCGGCTTCATGTTCGACTGTATCGGCAATGACAAAAACGGCAAACACAGATGAGAGTGTAATGACATTGCGCAGAAACTCCGGCACCAGGTGTCTTCGCAACAAGTCTCCAAGTATCCAGCCGCCAATGAACCCGCCCAGGAAACCGATAAGCATGATCATGCTGAAAGTCATAATGATCTGGCTAATCGCGTCTTGCTGTTGGCCGGAAATAATGAAATTAAACGTTAATACCGCCAGCAATGCGCCAAGTGGATCGATAACAATGCCTTCCCAGCGTAGTACATTTGCTATTGCGGCATTCGGCCTCACCGTTCTCAACATGGGAATGATCACGGTGGGGCCAGTAACGATCACCATGGCGCCAAACAGAAAGGAAAGCTCAAATGAAAAACCCAACAGGTAGTGGGTGCTGTAGGCAATGATGATCCACGTTATCAACGCACCAATGGTTATCAGGTTCCTGACGGTGCTACCTAATCCCCTGATTTCCTCAAATTTAAGCGTCAGGCTTCCTTCAAACAGGATCACCGCGACAGATAGTGAGACGATAGGAAATAGCAAATCACCGAACAATTCATCTGGATGGACATAGCCAAGCACCGGGCCAACAATGATGCCCGTAATAAGCAGGAACAGGATGGCAGGTAACCTGGCCCAGGATGCCAGCCATTGACTGCCTATACCGAGCACTGTGATGGCCGCAAGTGATATGAGCAGGCTATGATCCAAGGCCGTTACCTGTTGTCGCTAATGGTTACTGACTAAACATCGTTACGTGCATTATGGCGTGCTGATTTCAATGCACGGAACATGGCATCACGGAGTATGCCTTCTTCATCATTGCTGAACAGTGAGAAAACCAGCAGCACCTGACCGACACCGAGCGCCCCCTGGGTAAGATACTTGTATTCATCATCGCCGGCACTGCTGTCGCTAAGTTCAAAATAAAGGCCTTCGCCATCACGACCAGATAGATCGATGAGCTCAAGCGAATCCTGGTCAGAGTAGCGCAGGGTATTGTTGCCAGCCTCGGAAACCATGGATTCAATATAGTCCAGCGTCGTGATGCTACGCGAATAACCGTCTTCCCAGAAAACCGACATATTCAGTTGAAAGATCTCTTTTTCATCTGCATCCAGCACGTAGAACGTAATCAGCGGGGGTGTCTGCGAATCCGTCTTGGTGAAGTTGTAATTCCAGATGCGCGGCACTTCCATCACCAGCTCACCATGCCCGGGTATATCAAATATCTCGGTATCGAGTTCGTAATCGTCGGTCAATGCCGATAACGGCAATGCCGTTAGCAAGCACAGGCACATACAGGCCAGGTAATAAAAGCGATTTATCCGTAACACGGTGGGTAATTCATAAATATCGCTGTAAAGCGGCCGGCAATCTTGTTCAGGTACTGGCGCTGAATGGAGTAGGCTTCACGCTCACGTTTGGCATGAAGGTTACAATCCATTTCACTGTAGTCGCCGCTGAGATCCTGAAGATAGTGCGCAAGCTCATGCACAACCACACTTCGGGTGTAGGCATCAGTGTGGCCGCGCAAACGTTCATCAAGGAAGATGGTCCCGTCATTGTTATACCAGGCCACTGCTTCACACCTGCTGTTACCACCACAGGCTTCTGCAACGAAAAAATCGTGGTTCTTGAATACGATTTCCGGTGGAGTGCCGGGATGCGTATAACTGGATAGACTGACTGTCCAGCTCAGCAACACGGCGAGCAGTTGTGCTTCCATAGTGCTTTACTCTTGTTAGTCGAGTTTTTGAAAAACCAGGCAGGCGTTGGTGCCACCAAAGCCAAAACTGTTAGACATGATTGTTTTGAGCGCGGCGTTGTCCTTTCGGTTCAATACAATTGGCATGTTTTCGGCGCCAGGATCGAGCTGTTCCACGTTTACCGATGCGGCAATAAAATCATTGTCCATCATTAGCAGGCTGTAGATGGATTCGTTTGCGCCAGCGGCCCCAAGCCCATGACCGGTTTGAGATTTCGTAGCACTAATGTGCGGCATGGTTTCATTAAACACAGACTGTATGGCCTGTAACTCGGTGATATCCCCGGCAGGGGTACTGGTAGCGTGTGCGTTAATGTAGTCGATGGGTGCATCGACGCCGTTCAATGCCAGTTTCATGCAGCGAACTGCACCCTCACCGGATGGCTTTACCATATCAATCCCGTCCGACGTCGCACCATAGCCAACAACCTCGGCATAGATCCGCGCATTACGCTGCAACGCGTGTTCCAGCTCTTCCAACACCAGGATACCGCCACCGCCGGAGATGACAAAACCATCGCGGTTGGCATCATAGGGACGAGAAGCACGTTCCGGTGCATCATTATATTTGGATGAAAGCGCGCCCATGCCATCGAATAACAGTGTCGATGTCCAATGTAATTCATCACTGCCACCGGCAAAGATCATCTGCTGCTTACCGGCCTGGATAAGTTCATACGCATTACCAATGCAGTGGGCACTGGTGGCGCAGGCAGAACTGATAGAGTAGTTAACGCCCTTGATTTTGTAGGCCACTGACAGACAGGCACTGTTCGTGCTGGCCATGATTCTTGGCACCATCGTGGGGCCGACTTTACGGGCACCACGCTCGCGCATGGTATCGATTGCTTCCTGCATATTGGCGTTAGAACCGCCGCCAGAACCAACGATCAGTCCGATTGCAGGATCAGATAACTCATCTTCGTTCAGACCCGCATCGGCAATGGCTTCACGCATTGCGATATAGGCATAACCGGCGCTGTCGCCCATAAAGCGTTTAAGTTTGCGGTCAATAAGCGCATCGAGGTCTATATTAATGGCGCCGTGTACATGAGAACGAAACCCGAGTTCCTCGTACTTATCACAATGCTCAATACCGGATGTGCCATTCCTGAGTGAGTCCAGCACCTCTTTTTTATCGTTGCCAATGCTGGATACGATGCCCAGTCCTGTCACAACAACTCTGTTCAATGTCTCTCCCCTTAAAAATCTGACGTTGATGTAAACAGTCCTACGCGCAGATCTTTCGCAAGGTAAATTTCCTTTCCATCTGCCAGCATGCGGCCATCAGCGACGCCCATGACCAGTTTACGCAGCATGACGCGACGCATGTTGATTTCATAACTTACCAGCTTGGTAGCTGGCGTCACCTGGCCTGTGAATTTGACACTGCCCGCACCCAGCGCACGACCGCGTCCTGGCGCTCCGGACCAGCCCAGAAAAAAACCAACCAGCTGCCACATTGCATCCAGTCCGAGGCAACCTGGCATAACCGGGTCGCCCTCGAAATGACAATCGAAAAACCATAGGTCGGCGTCAATATCCAGTTCAGCAATCAGCTGTCCCTTGCCGGCTGTGCCACCATCTTCGGTAATGCTGACAATACGATCGAACATCAACATGGGCGGTAAAGGTAACTGGGCGTTGCCGTCTCCGAACATTTCCCCTCTGCCGCATGCGAGTAATTCTTCTTTTGTAAAACTGTTCTTCTTATTCATCGCGTGAAGTATCGCATGCTGCCATACTTTTTTCCTCCCGAATTGCTGGTTCGATAATAGCGGTAAACTAGGCTTGACAGGCATGTCGTGCTGTTTAGACTGCATGCAGTTTTATTTAGTAGGCTTTTTTATGGCAACACATTCAGGCGCTCTGCCCAGACGAAAATCCGTAGGTGTAAAAGTTGGCTCAGTTCTCGTGGGCGGTGGTCACCCCGTGGTCGTTCAGTCCATGACTAATACTGATACTGCCGACGCTGAAGCAACTGCAAAACAGGTGCAACAACTTGCCGCGGCCGGTTCTGAAGTTGTCAGGATTACCGTCAACACGCCCGAAGCAGCGTCCCAGGTGGCCACTATCAGGGAAAAACTTGATGCTGCTGGTTGCCTGGTGCCGCTGGTCGGTGACTTTCATTATAACGGGCATAAGTTGCTGACAGATTACCCGGAGTGCGCTGAAGCGCTGGCAAAATACCGTATCAATCCTGGCAATGTAGGTTTTGGTAGAAAGAAAGACGATCAGTTCGCGACGATGATCGAAAAAGCTATCGAATACGACAAGCCTGTTCGAATTGGTGTCAACTGGGGCAGCCTGGATCAAGAGTTACTGACCCGGATGATGGATGATAACGCCAAACTTGCCGAGCCTGCTGATACCGATGACGTGATGCGCGAAGCACTGATCGTATCAGCGCTAAAAAGCGCTGAAAAAGCCGAGGAGATCGGATTACCACGCAACAAGATTGTTCTTTCCTGCAAGGTTAGCGGCGTTCAAAAACTGATTGCCGTTTATCGTGATATTGCTGCTCGTTGCGATTATGCATTACATCTTGGGCTGACCGAGGCAGGCATGGGTTCCAAAGGCATCGTGGCCTCAACGGCGGCCATGGGCATCCTGCTACAGGAAGGTATCGGTGACACCATCCGGGTTTCGCTAACACCGGAACCAAATGGCGACCGCGCCAAGGAAGTAATTGTTGCGCAGGAGATACTACAGACAATGGGCTTACGCTCTTTTACGCCTTTGGTTACGGCGTGTCCCGGTTGTGGTCGCACGACAAGTACGGTTTTCCAGGAATTGGCTGACAACATTCAGGCCTATGTACGTAGCCAGATGCCAATCTGGCGTGAAAAATACAAGGGCGTTGAGGACATGAACCTGGCCGTTATGGGTTGCGTCGTTAATGGACCCGGTGAGAGTAAGCATGCCGATATCGGCATTAGCCTGCCGGGAACCGGGGAAGCGCCTTCGGCACCGGTTTTTATCGATGGTAAAAAAGTCATGACTTTGAAAGGCGATAACATTGCCAATGAATTTCGCGAGATCGTCGATAACTACGTCGACAATCGCTACGCCAAGGTGACTGATCTGTAAATGACACCCCTTGCTCGCCCGCCTGTTCGTCTGCGCCAGGCGTTACTTCCTACTTGCTTGTTTGTATTTGTCACATTCTCTATGCCAGCTGCGGCAGCGTGGGGTGATTGGCTCGATGCTATTACCGAAGTGCTTGAATCGGATGTAGCTAGCGATTCGCTGGCCGAATCTGATGTGATTGCCGGGCTAAAAGAGGCACTTAATACAGGCAGTCGCATCGCCGTCGATCAGTTAGGTGCGAATAACGGTTATTTTTCCAACCCGGACGTCAGGATTCCAATGCCGGAGCAGTTGCTACAGGTCGAATCTGCCTTGCGTAGTGTTGGGCAGCAACAGTTGGCAGATGACTTTGTCCTTTCCATGAATCGCGCCGCAGAACAGGCGGTGCCAATGGCGGCGGATATCCTTTATCGGATTGTGCAGGGGATGACCGTGCAGGATGCGTACGGGATTCTTAACGGTGCGGATGATGCCGCTACCAGTTACCTGCGTAAGCACGGTGCTGCCGATCTCACGGCACAATTCCAGCCAGTTGTCGCCCGTGCAACGGACAGCGTTGGCGTGACCCGCAATTACAAGGCCCTGACCGCTAACCTCGGTATGGTGTCACAGTTTATCGATACATCTGCTCTTGATGTCGATAGCTATGTCACCAATAAGGCAATTGACGGGTTGTTCATGCTGGTAGCCGAGGAAGAAAGGCGCATTCGGGAGAATCCCGCCGCCAGAACAACTGAGTTATTACAGAAAGTCTTCAGCACGCAGTAATAATCCTTGCACCAAAATGGCAACATCAGCCTAATTGGTGTTGTATCTCGCCACATAGTGGCGTTTCCTGCCTTGTTTATTTCAACTTAATGGATGTTAGCGTTATAGTATGTCCTGAACAGCAGGTATAGCCTAGCTATACGGGGGTACCAGGCCAATTCCACGACTCTCATTCGTGATGCCTGGAAAGACTAAATATAACAAGATGCAGAGAGATAGATTATGTCTGATGTAAAAGTCTATGCAGTGCCAGAGGCCGTTGCCAAGAATGCGCATATCGATAAGGCCCAATATGATGAAATGTACAACCGTTCCCTTAATGACGCCGATGCCTTCTGGGGTGAGCAGGCGAAAGAGTTTCTTGACTGGTTTTCGAACTGGGACAAGGTGCAGGAATGGGACTTCGAACAAGCCAGTATCAAGTGGTTCCAGGGTGGCAAGCTGAATGTCAGTTATAACTGCCTCGATAGACATCTTGAAAAACGCGGCGACCAGGTCGCCATTATCTGGGAAGGAGATGATCCGGAAGAAGACCGCGAGATTACTTACCGTGAACTACACGATGAAGTCTGCCGTTTTGCCAATGCGTTAAAGGCACAAGGCGTAAAGAAAGGCGACCGTGTTTGCCTCTATCTACCCATGATTGCAGAAGCGTCAGTAGCAATGCTGGCCTGTACGCGTATTGGGGCAATACACTCGATTGTCTTCGGCGGTTTCTCATCTGATGCGTTACGCGATCGTATTGTCAATTCAGATTGCCAGGTTGTTGTCACCAGTGACTACAGCTTGCGCGGCAAGAAACAGATTCCTCTAAAAGCCAACGCCGATAAGGCACTGGCGGAATGTCCTAACGTTAAAACCTGTATCGTAATCAAGCGTACCGGTGGCGATATTGAATGGGTTGATGGCCGTGATGCGTGGTACCACGAACTGGTAGAAGGCGCTTCCAATGACTGTCCTCCGGAAGAGATGGATGCCGAGGATCCATTATTTATTTTGTATACATCCGGTTCTACCGGCCAACCTAAGGGTGTATTGCATACGACCGGCGGTTACCTGCTGTATGCAGCAATGACGCACAAGTATGTGTTTGACTACCAGGAAGGCGATATCTACTGGTGCACCGCGGATATAGGCTGGGTTACCGGGCATTCCTATATTATTTACGGGCCACTAGTGAATGGTGCCACGTCTATCATGTTCGAGGGCGTGCCTAATTTCCCTGATGCCAGTCGTTTCTGGCAGGTTGTCGATAAATGGAAAGTAAATTCTTTTTATACCGCGCCGACCGCCATCCGCATGTTGATGGGACAGGGTGATGATTTCGTCACCAAGACCGACCGCAGTAGTTTGCGCGTGCTGGGTAGCGTGGGTGAACCAATCAACCCTGAAGCCTGGGAATGGTATTACCACGTTGTCGGTAAGGAAAATTGCCCTATCGTTGACACCTGGTGGCAAACAGAAACCGGTGGTCACCTGATTACCCCATTACCCGGTGCAACCGATTTAAAACCTGGTTCGGCATCGAAGCCATTTTTTGGCGTCGAGCCTTGCCTTGTCGATGACCAGGGTAATGAACTTGAAGGTGCAACCGAGGGCGCGCTCTGCATCAAGCGCCCATGGCCAGGCATGATGCGAACGGTCTATGGAGACCACGATCGTTTTATCGAGACCTATTTCAAGATGTTCCCGGGTAAGTATTTCAGTGGTGATGGTGCGCGCAGGGATGAAGACGGTTACTACTGGATTACCGGTCGAGTCGATGATGTGATTAACGTATCGGGCCACCGCATGGGCACTGCTGAAGTAGAAAGTGCGCTGGTGTTGCACGAGGCTGTTGCTGAAGCTGCCGTGGTCGGTTATCCGCATGATATCAAGGGGCAGGGCATCTATGCGTATGTCACGTTAATGGGCGGTGTTGAATCCAGTGATGATCTGAAAAAATCGCTGGTACAGCATGTCCGCAAGGAAATCGGTCCCATCGCGTCTCCTGACGTAATCCAATGGGCGCCAGGATTACCAAAAACACGTTCGGGCAAGATCATGCGCCGCATCCTGCGCAAAGTGGCTGCCAACGAACTCGACAGTCTTGGTGATACCAGTACGCTTGCAGATCCATCCGTCGTCGATGATCTGATTGATAACCGTGCCAATAAATAATTACAAAGGGAGTTAAAACCTAGATGAACCTAGATAGAGTCCCGGCTGGTAAAAATGCGCCGGATGAAGTCAATGTAATCGTTGAAATACCCATTAACGGGCCACCGGTGAAATATGAGCTTGATAAAGAGACCGGTGCCATGTTCGTGGATCGTTTTCTAAATACGTCCATGCATTATCCATGTAACTATGGGTATATTCCGAAGACCCTGGCCAAGGATGGTGACCCCGTCGACGTGATTGTAATGACGCCGATGTCCATCATTCATGGTGCGGTAATTCCATGTAAACCGATTGGCGTGTTGAAAATGACAGACGAGGCAGGCGATGACAGTAAAGTCATGGTGATCCCGCTCGATAGCGTGTCCAAGTTCAATCGTAATGTAAAATCCTACGAAGATGTGCAGCCTGCGCTGCTGAACCAGATCACCCACTTTTTTGAGCATTACAAGGATCTGGAGCCCAACAAGTGGGTCAAGGTCGACGGCTGGTTTGGTCCGGATGAGGCCAAGCAGGAGATCACCGATGCCATGAAGGCCTACGCTGACTCTGCCGATGATTTACATTTCTAATTGATTTATATAGAAAAATTCCTGATACGGATATCGGGAATTTGATCTGGATCAAGTCCCCACTAAATTATTATTGACTGATTTCGTTCATATGCGATATGTTGCATTGCAATATATTGCAGTGCGTCATATACTTCGTACTCGCTTATTGTTAGTTCAAGAACACCTTATGGAGAATTAGAAATGCAGAACGAAATTTTTGAAAAAATGACCGAAGCCGGCAAGACCTCTTACTCAGCTATGCAGGAACTGGGCGAAATCAATACCAAGTTCATCAAAGAACTGTCTGAATTGCAGATGAGCCTGGCTTCTTACAGCATCGAGTCTGGTGTTGAGTTTACCAAGTCACTTGGCACCACCGGTAACTACAAGGACATGCTGTCTGCCGAGGCTGAATTTGCCAGCGAATACGGTAGCAAAATGATGGAATACGGTCGTAAGGCCGCTGACATGCTGACCGAGTCTCGTGATGAAGTCGTAGGCTGGTTCGAAAAAACCATGGAAACCGCGACTCCTGCAGCACCTGCCAAGAAGCCGGCAGCCAAGCGTAGCACCAAGAAAGCCGCTTAAGCTTATCGTGCTTTAACACAAGCCCGCATTACCTCTTCGGTTTTGCGGGCTTTTTTGATTAAGCACGGGGCTGTGACAGTTGCTCGTGTTTAGCATGTTCAGGGATAATTCAACATACTAATGAATCATGGTCTACATTTGTAAATCTATCGGGGAGAAGTAGTTATGGCAGACCCATTTAAATCACCATTCGATAATTCAGCCTGGAGTGATATCCAGAAGCAATTCATGGACGCCCTGATGGGCAACCGCGCTCCAGCTCCATCCAGTCCCGGTTGGGCCGATGCAATGGAATTCTGGTGGCGTGCCTTCAAACCCGACACTGCCCCGGCCAACGACAATGTTCTTAGCAAGATGTTTGAACAGTGTCGTTCCTATTACGTGTTAAGCCAGCAATTCTCGGAAATCTACCAGTCAATGCAGAAAGCCCAGCAGACTACCGAGGATTTTAACCAGTTTCTAAATGAACAGTTTCAGACTTTGGAAAGCACGCTGTCTGAAAACCAGCAATTATTTAACTGGACCAGCTTTGTTGAAAAGTGTGAGCAGCCTGCCGAGGTACTCAGGAACTTCATGTCGAATACACCGCTGTATACCGGTGATGTGTTTAACGAATTAAGCCCGGAGCTGAAAAAAGTACGCGAACGCTTCTTATCAGTGCCCGGGGTTGGCTATAGCCGCGAAACACAGGAGAAGATGCAGGAGGCGCTGCGTCTATGGGCTAACTACCAGGACAAGTACCAGGAGTTTCACTCCGTCATGTCGCGCCTGAACCATGATGCGTTGGCTTTAATGCGCAAGCGTCTGGTGAAGATGCATAAGCAAGGTGAGTCTGTTGATTCAATGCGCGAGATTTATAACATCTGGGTAGATTCAAATGAAAAGGTATACGGAGAGTTTGTTTTTACCGAAGAATACGCAGAGTTGAATGCGAACCTCGTCAATTCCCTGATGGCATTTAAGAACAAGAGTCACGAGATTAACGAGGACTACCTGAAGAGCATGAATCTGCCAACCAGCAGTTCAATTCAGGCATTGGAAAAACGTCAATATGAATTACGCAAACAGGTTCGCGCCCTTGAAGCTGAGATGAAGGCGGTTAAATCGGAGTTGTCGGCTAAAACAACAGGCGTTGTAAAACAGGCCGAGACCACAACTGCGCCGGCCAAGAGCAAGAGTGCTGCTGCGACGAGGAAACCAGCAAAGAAGCGCAAACGCAAGACAAAGGCTGCCGAATCGAAGTCATCTCAGGTCGTCGATTTCAAACAGAAAAAACAAAAAGCTGACGCAACGAAAAAATCTGCCAGCAAATCGCGTGGTAAAACAGATGAAGGTGCGGCTGGCATGATTGAAATTAAATTCTAGTTGGGAGCATGTAGATGAATAATTTTCAGATGAATGCAGCAGATATTGTCAGTGAAATACATGAGTTCAATTCGAAGCTCGCACAGGGTATGAAAACGCTTAGTGAGATTGATGATATCGACGTAGGTGTTTCGGAAAAGGAGCCTGTCTACACAGAAGACAACCTGGTTCTGTATCACTTTAAACCGCGCACAAAAAAACAGAACGCAGTGCCGTTACTCATTGTTTACGCGCTGGTGAATCGACCCTATATGGCCGACCTGCAGGATGGGCGTTCCATGATACAGGGGCTGTTGGATGAAGGTCTGGATGTATATCTCATTGATTGGGGTTATCCGCAGAGTGTTGATAAATACCTGACGCTTGATGATTACATTAATGGCTATATTGATCGCTGTGTTGATGTGATCCGCGAAGCCAGTAACCAGGAAAAAATCAACCTGCTTGGTATATGCCAGGGCGGGTGTTTCAGTCTCTGCTACACAGCACTGCACCAGGACAAGGTAAGAAACCTCATCACCACTGTGACACCGGTGGATTTTCATACCAAGAACGATTTGCTTTCACACATGGTGCAACAAATCGATATCGACCAGGTGGTTGATACCATGGGCAATGTACCTGGAGAAATGCTGAACTGGACTTTTCTTACGCTGAAACCTTATTCGCTGATGGGTCAGAAGTACGTCGACCTGGTGGATATTCTGGATGATAAAACCAAGGCATTAAATTTTATGCGCATGGAAAAATGGATCTTTGATAGTCCGGACCAGGTGGGTGAAACCTATCGGTCTTTTATCAAGCAGTTCTACCAGCAAAATGGCCTGGTAAAAAGTACCGTGCAGATTGGTGACCAGATTGTTGACCTCGAAAATATCAAGAATCCGGTATTGAATATCTATGCGAAAGACGATCATCTGGTGCCGCCAGATTCGTCTCGTGCGCTTGAGGGTTGTGTAGGCACTGATGATTACCAGTCGCTTGAATTCCCGGGTGGCCACATCGGTATCTACGTTAGTGGGAAGGCACAGAAGATGATTCCACCTGCGGTAGGTCAGTGGCTGGAAGAACGTACCTGATTAGTCAACATTCTTAAAACGTAACAGCGCCTGTTTCGCCAGCTCGTCGCCCTGTGCGGCGGCGAGCCCAAACCATTTCCTGGCTTCGTCCAGATTTTTCTCTATACCGCGTCCCTTGCCGTAAATCACACCGAGATTGTACTGCGCCTTTGGGTGACCCTGCTCAGCGGCCTGCCGAAACCAGTGGAACGCCTCGGCATCATTACGGGTGACGCCGAGTCCCTTGCCATAAATATAGGCCAGCTTCATCTTTGCTGACGTGTGGCCCGAATTCGCTGCTTTCAGGTACCACTGGAATGCTCTTTGTTCGTCGCATTCTACACCTTTGCCCCTGGCAAAATACTCGGCAGCCTTGTACTGCGCGTTGGCGTGACCTTGCTCTGCCGCTTTGAAAAACCATTCGAAGGCACGCTTGTAGTCCTGCTCAGTGCCAATACCGCGGCTATACATCGTACCCAGGGTGTACTGTGATGTGACGTCGCCCTGCTGGGCTGCGAGGATGTACCACTTGATTGCTTCCTGGAAATTCTGTTCGACGCCACGACCACGGGCATACATTAACGCCAGGTTATACTGTGCATTCAGATGGTTCTTCATTGCCGCCTTGGTGAACCACGCCAGTGCCGTGGCCTCGTCCTTGTCGATATTAATTCCCTTGGCATACATGAAAGCAAGGTTAAACTGCGCCGCAGGGTCGCCATCCTCGGCCTGCCTGGTTTTCGTTTCCAGTTCGGATTTCAATTCGTTATTGCTGGTGCGCGAGGTTGCATCGCGGCGATCAAAGGTTGCCAGCCAGTCCGCTATGGTTTGCGGACGGTCCTGTTGCTTAAACTGCATGGCATAGTCAATCGCGTTCATGAGTTCTTCTGAATAACGATTGCCGCCGATTTCTGCAATCGAGACATAGGTATCCTTATCAATCTGGGCAATGGCGCTGCTTCGATCCACGGCATCGGCGGGTGGAATTCCTGCCACGGCGCGATACATGGTGGCGCCCAATGCGTAAATGTCAGTCCAGGGTCCCTGTGCTTCCTCGCTAGAGTGGTATTGTTCAATCGGTGCATAGCCCCGCGAGAAGACGCTGGTGAGTGACTGGTTGTCCTGCTCAATAGACTGTCGTGCAGAACCAAAATCCAGTAACACCGGTTCACCATCAAAGCGGATGAAGACATTGCCCGGTTTAATATCCCTGTGTATAAAGCCGGCAGCGTGGACGATCTTCATGCCATCGATAATCGGAAAGATAATCGACTTAAGATCGGTTTCTTCCAACGTTTTCCGGTTGTTGAGGATCTCCTGCAGACTATCGCCCATTTCATATTCCATAACCATGTAGGCCGTGTTGTTCGCCTCAAACACATTTCTGACGCGAACGATGTTCGGGTGTTTGAATTGTCCCAGGGTCCTTGCTTCATCGAGAAAACGCTCGAGTCCCCAGTAGTATCGTTCATGGTGTTGATCTGATACCGGTGCAATGGTGCCATTCTTGGTTCGTATCGCGAGATCAATTGGCAGGTATTCCTTGATTGCGACTTCGTGTGCGAGATTCTGATCGTAGGCGAGATAGGTAATACCGAAGCCGCCCTGGCCGATAATGTCATGTATCTCGTACCAGTGTAATTTCTGGCCTTTCTTCAGCGCACTGAGGTGGCGTTTACTTTCACTCATAGCTCTTCATGGGGTGTCTATCCCTCCAGTGCTCCTGCACAAATCAGGGATCATGCGACCAAGGTTAGCACTAGAAACTAATAAATTACATTAGAAATAAACATTAAGCCTTTCATTGATCGTAAAGCAGGTAGATATCGTTATCCCTAACCTCAAAATTGACTGCTTGCAGGCTATCGCCAAGGCAAGGTCCGCGAATACACAGCCCATCTTCAATTCGAAACAGGGCACCATGAAGTGAACACTGTATCAGTTGACCTGTAATATCGAAAAACTGGTTTGGCTGCCAATTCAGGTTAATGCCAGTGTGCGGGCAGCGATTGACATAGGCGTATATGCTGTCGTTATAGTGCAAGATAAAGCATTGCCTTGCTTCGTTTTGCACCATTATCTCGCATTCAACCGTACCTGCAGCATGCAAGTTGTTAAGTGAACATGCGTATAAACGAACCACTTTTTTCGACATCAATAGTGAACCACTCAATAGACAGTTACCGCCCTGTTCCAGTATACTTTTTTCACACATCAACAGGAGTAACCCTCGAGGTCACTCCTTTTTTTATGTTACTAACTTGAGGCAAATTTTGAGTTTAAAAGCATTATTAGCCCTGGAAGACGGTACCTTGTTCCACGGTACAGGCATAGGTGCTGAAGGCGATTCCGTCGGCGAGGTTGTCTTTAATACGGCGATAAGTGGTTACCAGGAAATACTCACCGACCCATCATATTTCAAGCAAATTGTAACGCTTACTCATCCACACATTGGTAATACCGGCACCAATAGTGAAGATGAAGAATCATCTGCTCCTTGTGTAAGCGGACTGGTGATTCGTGATCTGCCCTTGATAACCAGTAACTGGCGCTCCACAGAATCATTAACCGATTACCTGCAGCGACATGGCGTCGTTGCTATCGCTGATATCGACACACGTAAACTTACCCGGCACCTGAGAGAGAAAGGCGCGTTGCGTGGTTGCATTGTCGCCGGCGACAGTATTGATGAACAAGCGGCTGTTGCAATGGCCAATGAATTTCCCGGCCTGGTAGGCATGGATTTGGCGCGCGAGGTGACGACCAGTGAAACCTACCAATGGCAGGAGCGCACGTGGGATATCGAGCACGGATTGAACAAGCCGCCGGTTGAGAAGATATTCAAGGTTACTGCTTATGACTTTGGTATAAAGCGGAATATTTTACGAATACTGGCCGATCTTGGTTGTGACCTGACGGTTGTCCCGGCACAAACACCCGCAGATGAAGTGCTGGCGACAAAACCGGACGGCGTGTTTCTCTCCAATGGTCCGGGCGATCCTGATCCATGCGACTATGCGATACGCGCTATTCAGCGGTTTGTTGAAGAGGGCGTACCCGTATTTGGAATATGCCTTGGGCACCAGTTACTGGCGCTGGCGCTGGGAGCAAAAACCATCAAGATGAAGTTTGGCCACCACGGTGCAAACCACCCGGTCAAGGACGTGGCGAATGGCAGGGTAATGATAAGTAGTCAGAACCACGGCTTTGCCGTTGATGACACAACTTTGCCGGACACCCTGCAGGCAACTCATCATTCGTTGTTTGATGGTTCCTTGCAGGGGATACATCACAAGGAGAAACCAGCTTTCAGTTTCCAGGGTCACCCTGAGGCCAGCCCTGGCCCCCATGACTTAAAGCCTGTCTTCAACCATTTCATTGAACTCATGCAGGCTTACAAACAGTAGTCACTATGCCAAAGCGAACAGATATAAACAGTATTCTTATTATTGGTGCAGGCCCGATTATCATCGGGCAGGCTTGTGAATTTGATTACTCTGGAGCCCAGGCTTGTAAGGCACTGCGTGAAGAGGGCTACCGGGTGATACTGGTGAATTCAAATCCTGCCACGATCATGACCGATCCGGAGATGGCTGATGCAACGTACATAGAGCCGGTGCATTGGCAAACTGTTGAACACATTATTGCCAAGGAAAAACCGGATGCCCTACTGCCGACAATGGGCGGGCAAACTGCACTCAACTGCGCGTTGGATCTGGATAAGCATGGCGTGCTGAAGAAATACGGTGTTGAATTAATCGGCGCTTCCAAGGATGCGATTGACAAGGCAGAGGACCGTGATCGCTTTCGTGATGCCATGAAAAAAATCGGGCTGGCAATGCCCTATTCGGAAGTGGTTAATAACCTGGAAGCAGCTGCCGACGTAATGGACAAGATCGGTTTCCCTGCTATTGTCAGACCGTCATTCACACTCGGTGGTACCGGTGGAGGTATTGCCTATAACCGCGATGAATATATGGAACTGTGTAAACGCGGTATTGATGCGTCGCCAACCAGTGAGATACAAATCGATAAATCGATCATTGGCTGGAAAGAATATGAAATGGAAGTGGTGCGAGATAACAAGGATAACTGCATCATTATCTGTTCGATAGAAAACCTGGATCCCATGGGTGTGCATACCGGCGATTCGATCACCATTGCTCCCGCACAAACGCTAACGGATAAAGAGTACCAGGTCATGCGCGATGCATCGCTGGCCGTACTAAGGGAAATAGGCGTTGATACCGGCGGTTCCAACGTGCAGTTCGCTGTCAATCCTGAAGATGGTGAATTGATCATCATCGAGATGAATCCACGCGTGTCACGCTCGTCAGCGCTGGCATCGAAGGCAACCGGCTTTCCAATTGCCAAGGTGGCGGCAAAGCTTGCAGTCGGTTATACCCTTGACGAACTGGAAAACGAAATTACAGGTGGTGTGACCCCGGCTTCTTTTGAACCCAGTATCGATTACATCGTTACTAAAATTCCACGCTTTACCTTTGAGAAGTTTCCACATGCCGATGACCGCTTGAACACACAGATGAAATCAGTGGGCGAGGTCATGGCAATTGGTCGAACATTCCAGGAGTCGATGCAAAAGGCCATACGTGGTCTCGAGACAGGCATGACCGGCCTGAACGAAATGGTCGATGCCAACGACCCCGCAGCGATTGAAACCATCGCGCGTGAACTGCGTGTTCCCCGTGCCGGCGAACGCTTATGGTACGTGGCGGATGCCTTTCGCCATGGCCTCAGTCTTGAGCAGGTATTTGATATCTGCAGCATTGATCCGTGGTTCCTGGTGCAGATACAGGACATTGTTAATGAAGAAACATCTATCAAGACGGACGGAATCGATAGTCTTGGCGGTGAGCGATTACGGCAGTTAAAACGTAAAGGATTTTCTGACGAACGTCTTGCCGAACTGACAGGCAGCGAAGAATCAGAGATTCGGCAACTGCGTGTCAGTAATAACATTCGACCGGTTTTCAAACGTGTCGATTCCTGCGCAGCCGAGTTTGCATCAACCACCGCGTACATGTATTCCACTTATGAAGAAGAGTGTGAATCCGAACCCACAGCCAATCAGAAAATCATGGTACTTGGCGGCGGGCCTAACCGTATTGGGCAAGGTATCGAATTTGATTACTGTTGCGTGCAAGCAGCGTTTGCCATGCGTGAAGCAGGTTATGAAACCATCATGGTTAACTGTAACCCGGAAACGGTTTCAACTGATTACGATACATCGGACCGACTCTATTTCGAGCCATTAACACTGGAAGATGTACTCGAGATTATTCATATTGAAAAACCCTATGGTGTTATCGTCCAGTATGGTGGTCAGACACCGTTAAAACTGGCACGCGACCTGGAAGCAGAGGGTGTACCGATTATCGGTACTACACCGGATTCCATCGATCTCGCAGAAGACCGTGAACGTTTTCAGGAATTGCTTAACAGCCTTGGCCTGAAACAGCCGCCCAACCGCACGGCACGCACGCTGGATGAAGCCGTTACCAAGGCCGACGAGATAGGTTATCCACTCGTAGTGAGACCCTCTTACGTGCTCGGAGGCAGAGCCATGGAGATTGTTTACAACGAGGAAGACCTGCGTAACTACATGGATAAGGCTGTGCAGGTATCGCACAAGTCGCCGGTATTACTGGATCGTTTTCTTGATGATGCTATCGAGGTCGATGTCGATGCTGTATCCGACGGCAAGGATGTTTGCATCGCCGGTATCATGGAACATATTGAACAGGCCGGCGTTCACTCCGGTGATTCTGCCTGCTCATTACCGCCTTATAGTCTTGGTGATGATAAGCTCGATCAGCTGGCAGACCAGGTCGGCGCAATGGGTCGCGCACTTAAGGTAATTGGATTAATGAATACACAGTTTGCAATCCAGGGTGATGACATCTATGTACTCGAGGTTAATCCACGAGCATCAAGAACGGTGCCTTTTGTTTCCAAGGCTACTGGTATACCGGTGGCAAAAATTGCTGTGAATTGCATGGTTGGTAACACACTTGCTGCACAAGGGGTTAATGCTATTCCAGTGCCCGATTATTATTCTGTGAAAGAGTCAGTGTTCCCGTTTATCAAGTTCCCTGGCGTCGATCCATTACTTGGACCGGAAATGAAATCAACCGGTGAAATCATGGGCGTTGGTAAATCGTTTGGCGAGGCCTTTTCAAAAGGACAGCTGGCTGCCGGTGAAACTTTTCCGCTGTCGGGTAAGGCGTTTATCAGTGTTAAGGAAAGTGATAAGGAAGAAGCCGTCGAGGTAGCAAAGTCATTATCAGAGATGGGATACACACTTTGTGCTACGCATGGTACTTGCCAGTCGTTAACGGCTGCCGGACTTGAATGTGAGCGTGTTAACAAGGTCAGGGAAGGGCAACCACATATCGTTGATATGCTGAAAAACGACGAAATCGATCTCATCGTTAATACTACTGAAGGTAAGAAAGCGATTGCTGATTCATTTTCTATTAGGCGAACTGCATTACAGCATAATGTTTTTTATACAACGACCATGGCAGGTGCAATGGCGACAATTGAAGCGTTGAAGAATCGGGCTACTATTACAGTGAATAGTCTGCAGGAACTGCATAAAGGAAATATCGTATGAGCACACCGTTAACAGTACAAGGTGCAGAGAAACTAAAGAAACAGTTACATGAATTGAAAACTGTTGAACGGCCACGTATTACAAAAGCCATAGCCGAAGCCCGTGCGCATGGTGATTTAAGTGAAAATGCTGAATATCATGCAGCACGAGAACAACAGAGTTTTACCGAGGGCAGGATCAATGCCATTGAGTCTACACTTGCTGAGGCCCAAATTATTGATGTGACCAAACTGGATGCAGATGGTCGTGTTGTCTTTGGCGCAACTGTTGACTTGATGAACCTGGATGATGACAAGGAAGTAACCTACCAAATTGTTGGCGAGGAAGAAGCCGATATAAAACAAAGTCAGATATCGATTACTTCCCCTATAGCACGTGCATTAATCGGCAAGTCCGAAGGTGATGTTGTCGAGGTCAATGCGCCTGGCGGTATTATCGAGTACGAAATTCTGGAAGTTAAATACATCTAATAACGGTGTCGGTGGCTTGCTGCCGGACAACCATGCCAAAGAAAAAACCAAACAAGCGTTGGGTGCAGGCACAAAATGCCGATGTCTATGTCAAGCAGGCACGTGATTCCCACTATCGTTCGCGCGCTGTTTACAAACTGCAGGAAATAGATAAAAAAGACCACATCTTCAATCCCGGCGCCTGTGTCGTTGATTTGGGTGCGGCCCCGGGCAGCTGGTCTCAGTATGCAGCCGAAAAAACTGGCGCTTCCGGGCGCGTGATTGCGCTGGATTTACTGCCTATGGAACCAATTATGCATGTAGATTTTATACAGGGTGATTTCACCGAGAACGAGATTGAGCAGGCATTACTGGACACGCTGGGAGATAAGCAGGTTGACCTTGTAATCTCGGATATGGCCCCCAATCTAACAGGAATAAGAGACACGGATCAGGCTCGCAGCATGGCTTTGGCAGAGCTGGTACTTGATTTTTGCGAACACGTACTGCGACCTGGCGGTGATTTGTTGATAAAACTGTTTGAAGGTGCCGGCACCAGTGAATATCGACAACAGCTTCGGGAACATTTCGAACAGGTTTTGACTCGAAAACCTGGAGCTTCACGCGATAAATCACGTGAATTTTATGTTTTGGCGCGTTGTTATGCGCTATAGTGGTTAAATTGTAGTAGTAACATTGATTTTAAAGAGGTTTTTGACTTGAACGATATGGCGAAAAATCTGGTGCTTTGGGTCATCATTGCCCTGGTACTGATGATGGTTTTCAAGAATTTTGGTAACCCCGCAATGTCTGGCGAGGTGCCTTACTCTCAATTTGTCTCGGACGTTAAAACGGGTCGGGTTGTCTCTGTCAATATAGAAGGTAATTCAATTACCGGTCGCTTTGCTGACGGAGGTCGTTTTACGACTTACAGTCCCGAAACGAACAACGAGGCATTAATCGGTACTTTGCTTAACAACAGTGTAGAAATTAAAGGTATGGAGCCCAACCGTAATTCTTTCTGGGCACACGCATTAATTTCCTGGTTTCCTATCCTGCTGCTGTTGGGTATCTGGATTTACTTTATGCGTCAGATGCAGGGCGGTGGCAGCGGTCGAGGTGCGTTGTCATTCGGCAAGAGCCGTGCGCGAATGCTTAGCGAAGACCAGGTGAAAGTGACATTTAATGATGTCGCTGGCGTTGAAGAAGCGAAGGAAGAAGTTGCCGAGCTGGTTGAATTTCTGCGCGACCCGGGCAAGTTCCAAAAACTGGGTGGCAAGATTCCCTCTGGTGTGTTGATGGTTGGTTCGCCAGGTACAGGTAAAACCCTGTTAGCCAAAGCCATTGCCGGCGAAGCCAAGGTGCCTTTCTTTACAATTTCAGGTTCAGATTTTGTTGAAATGTTTGTCGGCGTTGGTGCTTCACGTGTCAGAGACATGTTTGAGCAGGCCAAGAAACATGCACCTTGTATTATTTTTATTGACGAAATCGATGCCGTTGGACGTCATCGCGGAGCAGGTCTTGGCGGTGGTCACGACGAGCGCGAACAGACATTAAACCAGCTCCTGGTTGAGATGGATGGCTTTGAAGGTAACGAGGGCGTAATTGTCATTGCTGCTACCAACCGTCCCGACGTACTGGACCCGGCTTTGCTGAGACCCGGACGTTTTGACCGCCAGGTTGTTGTGCCATTGCCCGACATTCGCGGCAGAGAGCAAATTCTGAAAGTGCACATGCGTAAGGTTGCTTTAGCCGACGATGTTAAGCCAAACATCATGGCCAGGGGTACACCAGGATTTTCTGGTGCTGATTTGGCCAACCTCGTGAATGAGGCAGCGCTGTTTGCGGCCCGCGGTAACAAGAAGCTGGTAGACATGGATGATTTCGAGCGCGCCAAGGACAAGATCATGATGGGTGCTGAGCGCAAATCCATGGTGATGGGCGAGGAAGAAAAGAAATTAACTGCTTATCATGAAGCCGGGCATGCCATTGTTGGTAGGCTGGTTCCATCGCATGACCCTGTATACAAGGTGACAATTATCCCACGTGGACGCGCACTGGGTGTGACTATGTTTTTACCCGAGGAAGATCGCCTTAGCTATACGAAGGAATTGTTGGAAAGCCAGTTATCAAGTTTGTTTGGTGGCCGAATTGCTGAAGAATTAATCTTTGGTAAGGACAAGGTCACTACCGGCGCTTCCAACGACATCGAACGGGCTACCCAGTTGGCAAGAAATATGGTGACCAAATGGGGCTTGTCAGAAAAACTGGGTCCACTTACTTACAGTGAAGATGATGGCGAGGTTTTCCTTGGTCACTCTGTTACCCAGCATAAGGCTATATCTGATGAAACGGCACATACGATTGATGAGGAAATACGCACTATCATCGATCGAAACTATGATCGTGCCAATAACATCCTGACCGAGCATATGGATAAACTTCACTTGATGGCGGATGCCTTAATCAAGTATGAGACTATCGATTCGGATCAGATTGACGACATTATGAATGGTAATGTGCCACGTCCACCTTCAAACTGGGACGACTCCAACGATGAAAGTGGCGGAACACCAGTTGACGCGGCTGGAACCAAAACCAGCAATGATGCGCCATCAGGAGAGCCTCCGGCCAAGCCAGCCTGATCGTTATCTCTCTATAACACAGGCCGTAAGCTATCCATGCTTACGGCCTGTTTTCTTCATATCTAACCCCCCCTGCAGTATGATTGCCCTTCATGGGTAGTGTTAATCAAAGACAATACTTCGGTACTGACGGCATTCGCGGCACCGTTGGAGACGGGGTCATCAATCCTGACTTCATAATGCGACTGGGTTGGGCTGCGGGTCGCGTCCTTGCTAAACAGGGCAGTGGGCCGGTTCTTATTGGCAAAGACACGCGTATCTCCGGCTATATGTTTGAATCAGCACTCGAAGCCGGCTTATCCGCCGCAGGAGTAGATATTCGATTGCTGGGTCCGATGCCAACTCCCGGGATAGCATTCCTGACCAAGAGCACTCGCGCCCAGGCAGGTATTGTCATCAGCGCATCGCACAATCCCTATTATGACAACGGTATCAAGTTTTTTTCTGCAAGCGGTAGGAAACTCGATGATGAAACCGAACTGGAGATTGAAAGTGAACTTGCAAAATCAATTCAATCGGTAGAATCGCGCTACCTTGGCAAGGCAAGACGAATTACTGATGCACCCCGGCGCTATATCGAGTTTTGTAAATCAAAGGTGACCAGCGGCATAGACTTTTCCGGAATGAAACTGGTAATCGACTGTGCCAATGGTGCTACCTATCACATTGCACCCAAAGTGTTCGAGGAAATGGGTGCTGAAGTGATAACACTGGCAGATACGCCTGATGGTATTAATATTAATGAATCATGCGGTGCTACCTCGCCTGAACAGTTACAACTAAAGGTCAGGGAGACAGGAGCCGACGCCGGCATTGCCCTTGATGGTGATGGCGATCGGTTAATCATGGTCGACAATGAAGGTGAGGTCATTGATGGCGATGATATTCTTTACTTTATTAGCCAGGCCCATGCCAACCAGTTAAATGGAGCAGTCGTCGGAACCGTCATGTCCAACCTGGGGCTTGAGCAGGCGCTTGGCGCACTAAACCTGCAGTTGCTGCGCGCCGCCGTTGGCGATCGTTACGTGCTGGAGTTAATGCAACAAGAAAACCTGATACTTGGTGGTGAAACATCCGGACATATCATTAATCTGAATATGACAACAACCGGAGATGGCATTATCGCTGCCTTGCTGGTTATGGAGGCTGCTCATCTTACGAATAAGACACTGCAGGAACTTCGTTCCGGTATGCATAAGTTTCCACAATTAATGCGTAACGTCAGGTTACAGGAAAAAATTGATTTATCTCAGCATCCAGAAATATCTGCCGCCGTTAAAGATGTTGAAGAGACGCTGGGTCAATCGGGCAGGGTTGTATTGAGACCTTCAGGTACCGAGCCGCTGGTGCGTGTCATGGTCGAGGGTGATGATGAACAGCAGGTTGAAACCCTGGTAGCGCAATTGACTGACACCGTTGCGACGATTATCAATCGTTAGTGATAGTTAACTGTTGATACAGTTCTTCCTTGAAGCCAACTGTTAGTTCGCCACTGGCATCAAGAACCGGTCGTTTAATCAGCGTTGGGGTTGCTACCAGCAGTTTTACAATAGCAGCCTTACTCCCAAGTTGTTTTTGATCCTCGGTTAATTTACGCCAGCTAAGTCCACGTTTGTTGATCAGCGTATCCGCGTCAAGCTGATCAAGGAAACGTTTGACCAGCTTGTCGTCTATGCCGTCCTTGCGAAAATCATGAAATACATAATGGATGCCCCCGGCATCAAGCCACTTGCGTGCCTTTTTCACCGTGTCGCAATTACTGATTCCGTAAAGAATGACAGACACGTCACTTACAAATCGCGCAGGATCTCATTGATACCAACTTTACTACGTGTTTTTTCATCAACGGTTTTTACAATTACCGCGCAGTAAAGGCTATAACTACCGTCCTTGGAAGGCAGGTTACCAGACACCACAACTGAACCAGGCGGAATATAACCGTAACTGATTTCACCGGTATCGCGATTAAAGATACGTGTGCTTTGACCAATATAGACGCCCATGGAAATAACGGAGCCCTCACCGACGATCACACCCTCTACCACTTCTGAACGCGCCCCAATGAAACAGTTGTCCTCAATGATGGTTGGATTTGCCTGCAGCGGTTCAAGCACGCCGCCAATACCAACACCGCCGGAAAGGTGCACGTTTTTGCCAATTTGCGCACATGATCCCACCGTTGCCCAGGTATCAACCATCGTGCCGGTATCGACGTAAGCGCCAATATTGACAAAGCTTGGCATTAACACGACGTTTTGCCCGATGAAACTTCCGCGTCTTACAGTCGCAGTTGGCACAACACGGGCACCGGTTTCTATAAAATGGGTTTTTGTATAACCGTAGAACTTGTTTGGAATCTTGTCGTAGTAGTTTGTATGGCCACCCTGAATCACGACGTTGTTATCAAGGATAAATGACAGTAACACCGCCTTTTTTAACCACTGGTGCACAACCCATTCACCATCTATCTTTTCCGCAATACGAAGCTGGCCGCTATCCAGCTGCCAGAGAATATTTTCAACGGCTTCCTTAATTTCGTTGCTGGCCTTGCCTGACTCAAGCTGGGCACGATTTTCAAATTGTTCATTGATTAGTTGTTCTAAATCACTCATTTCCTGTTTCCTGATAGTGAATTGATGTATCCGTTTGCGGGTAGGCAAAGAAGTTTGCGCTAAAACCGCGTAAGTATATGCTATCGGCCATGTTTCCCCAAACGCCACCGACACTTTTTCCTGCTGTTTCCTGCGCGATCGCAGCGGTGTTATGGGGACTACTTTGGTATCCGTTGCGGATACTGGAAAATAATAATGTGCCAGGGTTGTGGGCCACATTACTGATTTATTGTGTAGCAATACTGGCAGTTATCGTTCCCTGCTGGCGTCTAAGAGAAGCCTACCTGAAACAAAAAATCAGTTATGTCGTGTTAGCGCTGGCTGCAGGTTGGACCAACCTCGGTTTTATCCTTGCCATGCTTGAGGGAGAGGTTGTTCGTGTGCTGTTATTGTTTTACCTGTCACCGATTTGGGCAATTGTTATGGCCAGGTTGGTACTGGCAGAAAAAATTGCCATGCATGGTTTGCTAGCGCTGTTTCTGGCCCTGGTGGGTGCCGTGTTTATGCTTTGGAATCCGGATTTTTTTTCGACACCTCCCAGTCTTGCAGATAGTTACGCCATAACTGCAGGTATGGCTTTTGCGTTGACCAATGTAACTGTCAGGCGCATTGGCGAGGTTCACTGGTGCCTGAAGCTGGGTTCAGCATGGGTTGGCGTCATTGTTATCTGTGTCATTGCGCTGTTATTCACACAGCAATCTCTACCAATGCCAGGCAGCGACATGACTCTGCTGATTGTGCTGTTGGGCTTTCCCTTTATGTTGATTATGACCTGGACTGCGCAGTACGGCGTCACGCATTTGCCGGTACAGACCTCCTCGGTTATTTTTTTGCTTGAGATCGTTGCCGGTGCTGTTTCTGCAGCGTGGCTGACCAATGAAGTGTTAGGTCGAGGTGAGTATCTTGGTGGCAGCCTGATCGTTGTGGCAGGCCTGGTCGGCGTAATGCACAGCAAGCAAGTTGATAGCAACACTACATACTCGTCATGAGCATTTTATTGTATGCTTTGCGGCCACAAATAATCAGAAACAACTGAGTGACAGGTTAAAAGTAGTGACGAAGAAAATTCTCATTTTACCCGGCGATGGAATCGGCCCCGAGATTGTTGAACAGGCAATCAAGGTGCTTGATTACCTGGTGGCCTACAAAAAGCTGGATGTTAGCGTTAGCTACGGGTTGATAGGTGGAAGTGCAATCGATGAAACGGGTGTGCCACTACCTGATGACACATTGGAACAAGCAAAGGCTTCAGCCGCTGTTTTACTTGGCGCTGTAGGCGGTCCTAAATGGGACCAGATTGAACGACATCTTCGTCCTGAGAGAGGCCTGCTGGCCATTCGCGCCGGGCTAGGGCTGTTCGCCAACCTGCGTCCTGCTGTTCTGTATCCGCAGCTTGCAGATGCGTCTACCCTGAAACCTGAGGTGGTGAGCAATCTCGATATAATGATTGTCAGGGAGCTGACGGGCGGTATTTATTTTGGTCAACCGCGTGGTATTCGCACGCTTGAGAATGGTCAGCGCCAGGGCTATAACTCGCTGGTCTACGCTGAGTATGAAATTCAGCGAATTGCACGGGTTGCCTTTGACGTTGCCAGCAAGCGCAATGGCCGGGTTTGCTCGGTAGATAAGGCCAATGTACTTGAAGCCACCGAACTGTGGCGAGAAGTGGTTACTACGACGGCGAAAGAGTTCAAGGATATAGAGCTGTCACATATGTACGTAGATAATGCAGCAATGCAGCTGGTGCGTAACCCGAAACAGTTTGACGTTATCGTGACCACGAATATGTTTGGCGACATACTTTCCGATCTCGCATCCATGCTAACGGGTAGCATCGGCATGCTGCCTTCAGCCTCTCTGGCTGCAGATGGTACCGGTATGTATGAACCGATTCACGGTTCAGCCCCTGATATTGCCGGACAGAATGTCGCCAACCCATTGGCAACTATCCTGTCACTATCCATGTTACTGCGATACTCGCTGGCTGAAGCGCAGCTTGCCGATACGATTGAACAGGCAGTCAGTGATGTTCTGAGTGCAGGTTTGAGGACGCGTGATATCGCTGCTGAAGGCAAGACAACGGTAGGTACTGAAGAAATGGGCGATGCGGTAGTCAAGGCCCTGCAGGCACAAGACTAGAATGGTGTTTTTAAAAGATAGATATCCAGGTAATGAACTATGAGTAAATTATTTAATGTGGCTGTTGCCGGTGCGACTGGCGCAGTTGGCGAAACCATGTTGTCGATACTGGCGGAGAGAAACTTTCCTGTTGACCAGGTTTACCCATTAGCCAGCAAACGCTCGGTTGGAAAAAGGGTGGCCTTTGGTGACAAACAACTGGTCGTGCAGGACCTGGAAGAATTTGATTTTAGTCAGGCACAGGTGGGACTTTTTTCACCAGGCGCATCTGTATCAGCTATACATGCACCGCGCGCTGCCGAAGCCGGCTGTGTCGTGGTTGATAATACATCCCAGTTTCGATACGACGATGACATTCCGCTGGTTGTGCCTGAAGTCAACGCGCATGCGATTGCGGATTACACCAACCGCGGCATCATCGCCAACCCGAACTGTTCCACGATACAGATGCTGGTTGCGTTAAAGCCTATCTATGATGCAGCAGGGATAACGCGTATTAACGTTTGTACTTACCAGGCGGTATCCGGTACCGGCAAAGAAGCCATTGAAGAGTTGGCTAAACAAACTGCAGACCTGTTGAATGCAAGAGGAGCGACTTGCGATGTTTATCCAAAGCAGATTGCATTTAACGTACTACCCCATATCGATACCTTCCAGGAGAATGGATATACAAAGGAAGAAATGAAAATGGTGTGGGAAACACGCAAGATATTTGAAGATGATGCGATACAGGTCAACCCGACAACTGTCAGGGTGCCGGTTTTTTATGGGCACTCAGAGGCCGTGCATATAGAAACCAGGGATAAGTTGACAGCTGCACAGGCAACCGAATTGCTGGCCAGCGCGCCCGGTGTCGTTGTTATGGATAAACATGAGGACGGTGGCTATCCGACTGCTGTTACCGAGGCAGCAGGTGAAGACCCCGTATTTGTCGGGCGTATTCGCGAGGATATCTCTCATCCCACCGGACTTAATCTCTGGGTGGTCTCTGATAACGTGCGAAAAGGGGCGGCATTAAATAGTGTTCAAATTGCTGAAATTCTGGTAAAAGATCACATATAAACTATAGTTATGGGTAAATTGTAAACCATATTCGCAGGTTTCACGGGTTCTGGCATCAAAGCAGCAGCTCTGCAGACGAGGCCAAACATGGAGCATGTAATGCCTGGTAGAATATTTTTCCATAAAAAACAAATGTATAGTGCAACAAATATGTTTCACAACAAGCACATGATGCGGTTTACCAGTGGTGTTGTTCTTGCCGCAGCGATGGGGAATTGCCTGGCATTAGGCGTATCTGATATTCAGCTGAATTCTTCTCTGAATCAAAAGCTTGACGCAAACATACAACTGAATTCTGCAAGCGCTGAAGAACTCAGCCGCTTGAATATTACAATTATGCCCAACCAGGCTGAAGGAATGCCCTTGCAACAACTTAAGCATGAACTGGTTCGTACCGACAGCGGTGGCTATCTGAAAATTACCACTGATGATGTCATCAAGGAACCCGTGCTTAGTTTCCAACTGGACCTGGACTGGGGAAATGGGCAACTGGTGCGAGAATACACATTGTTACTGGATCCCCCCGGAGCCAGGTAAATATATAAGACGAAAAGGCTGGCAATGAAATTTTCATTACGTTTGATTCTTTTGCTTACCCTGCTACCGGGTATAGCTTATGCCCTGGGGTTGGGCAACCTTGACCCGGATTCCGCACTTAATGAGCCTTTCTCAGGCAAGATAAAACTGTTGTCAGCAGGACCTGATGAACTTGATTCATTGACAGTTTCATTGGCAGATGCTGATGCATTTGACAGGGCTAATATTGATCGGCCTTTTATTCTTAGCGAATTAATTTTCAAACTGGTTCGATCGGAAACCGGTGATGACTATATCCAGGTCAGCAGCGAAGACCCGATACGAGAACCATTTCTGAATTTTCTTGTAGAAGTAAACTGGGCCAACGGCAGGTTGTACCGTGAGTACACAGTTCTGCTCGATCCACCGATGTATGATGCCGAGGTAAGTACTGCCGAAATTATGGCTTTGGCCCCGTCAGAACCGGCCCCTGCAGCGTTACCGGATGATCCCGATCATCAGGTTGTATATGCGGATGATTTTGATCAGTACTCAAGCGGTGTATCTGCTCCCGTTACATCAGCCCCGGCCCCTGTTGCGAGATCGGTGGATTATAGCGGTGGTGAGTTCGGACCAACCGGAGCTAATGACACGCTATGGTCAATTGCTACGGCAATGCGACCGGATTCTTCAGTAAGTATTAACCAGATGATGCTGGCGCTTTTGAAAGCGAACCCGGATGCATTCGCTAACGATAACGTGAATGGTCTTAAACGCGGCCAGATCCTGCAAATGCCCTCCGAGGCGGAGATAGCAGCCTTATCCAAGGCCGAGGCATTAACTGAAACGAAAAAGCAATATGCGGCCTGGGAACAAATCAAGGGCGCTACTGCAGCTGATGTTAGCGAACGTCCCGAAACGAGTTCAGGCGCCGTTACTGAACCTGCTGACGAGGTTGTCGAAGAAACAGCGGAGACTGACGATGCCGAACTCAAACTCTTGTCTGCCGATGATGCCGAAGAAGCGACCGAACAGGTAGCAGAAGTCGAGGGCAGCAGCACTGCGTCTGACTTAATCCTGGCTGAAGAAAGCATCCAGGCATTAACGCAGGAAAATATTGAACTAAAGGATCAGTTGCAGGAGACGGAAGCGCTACTGGCAGATCTGAAGCGCTTGCTGGAACTCAAGGACGACGAGCTTGCAGTACTTCAGCAGCAATTAGCCGAAGAGGGTGCCGAAGAGATAGCTGCGGAAACTGACGCGGCCGACGACGCTGAAGAAGTTATCGAAGAGACAGTCGAAGAAACACTGGTCGCTGATGACAGTGAAGTAACTGAGCCTGTCGAAGAAGAGATGGCAGCTGATGAAACCGCTGCCGAAGAAGAAATTGAAGTATTACAGATAGAACCGGAAAGTGCAGCAGCGGGTGGCGGTGTTATGGATATGCTGTCGCCTTACCTGGGACCAGTCACCGACCTGGTGGGTGGTAACCCGCTGTATGCAATAGCCGCAGTTGGCTTGCTGGTTGTGCTCATACTTATTGCAGTAGCTTCCAAGCTCAAAAAGAAAAAAGAAGCAGAGCCTTCTGATGCAGATGTTACTACTGCGGAAGCATTCCCTGATTTTGATGAAGAAGTTTCTGATATTGATGAA
>JAAUYK010015877.1_pt1 | contig 41085 bp, 40 predicted proteins | sample 7278021 | NCBI WGS metagenome assembly JAAUYK01 (sample SAMN14350223, study PRJNA611818) | marine sediment metagenome | isolation source: surface marine sediment (1.8m) | place: French Polynesia: Moorea | collected 2018-08
AGAAAGTGTAAGGTTGTCCTGTATTATCATCAATACCAGATAAACGGCGAGTAGTAGGATCAAGGGTAGCAAATAATTGATCTGCGGTATAGACTTCTGCATTGGTTAACGCATTAATTAAGGTGGACTTACCAGCATTGGTATAACCGACGATCGCAATACTAGGAACCTCTTGTTTTTGACGCTGTTGACGCAAACGGGAACGATGAGACTGTAACTTATTAACCTCTTGTTGCAGCCGAGAAATACGCTTTTGAATAGCCCGACGTTCCGTTTCTAACTTAGTTTCCCCCGGTCCTCTGGTACCTATACCACCCCCTAGACGAGACATAGCTTGACCCCTACCAACCAACCGAGGCAACATATATTCTAACTGGGCCAACTCCACCTGTAACTTACCGGCCCGTGACTGGGCCCGTTGGGCAAAAATATCTAAAATAACCTCCGTCCGGTCAACCACTTTAACACCTAACTGGGTTTCCAGGTTGCGAACTTGTGCAGGAGATAAGTCCAAACTAAACACCACTAGATTAGCCCCTAAAGTTTGCACCCGTAAAGCGATCTCTTCTACCTTACCCTTTCCCACAAGGGTTTGAGGATGGGGTTTAGGGCGTTTTTGTCCGATAGTTTCTACTGTTTCTCCACCAGCAGTGTCCACCAGTCGTTTTACTTCGGCCAACTCCTCGGCAAAGGTGCGATCGCTCATTTTGTCCATTTGTAAGCCAACAATAACCACTCGTTCGTGATCTCCTTCTACCTGCTGGGCAACATATTCCCGACGAAACTCCGCTTCTAACCCTTCCACCAAGCCGAAAAAGTCCTGTTCTGAGAGGGTTTCTAGGGTCATGGCCGGGGAAACAGTCCAATAATAGGCATGGTTGGGGTTAAACTCTGAAGGGGGCAGTAAATGGGCAATATAAGCCTCTTTGACGTATCCGGTTGCCCCTCCACCCCGTCGCATTTTCCCTTCTGAGGTGACGGATAACATCACCAAACTATCCAGACGTTGCAGTACCATCGCGGTCAAACTGGACTCTTTGGGGGGATCGCTTTTTAGTTGGGTGGCAATGCAGCGAATACCACAAAGCCGTTCAGCCCCATAACGTGGCAGTTCTAGGGCAGGTATTTGGGTTTGTCGAGGAGTCCCCACTCCCACCCGAATAACCTGGCCACGACGGTTAATATAGGCGCATACTCCTTGACCGAGATCGGAACTGACGGAGGCCAGTCTTTGGGCAAACTCTGGAGACGTGAAGCGATCGCCTCGTAGTTTTTGATGATAAAGTCGTTTTAACTGCTTAATTTGACTGCTTTTTAACCCTTGCAGGTTTCCGTAAATGGTATCGATGGGCGAACCTCCTTACTGTGGTTAGTTGTTTTGAGTAATTTCTCTATTATAATGTTTCATCTCGGTACTTTTGCCTCCGTAAACTCCTTCTATTTGTTGGCGACAACATTCAATGGCAAAGTCGTTAAAGTCAGAGGGATCAATGTCATACATTTGTTGAAAACTATCGGGTTGTACGCGACAAAAACGGGGACGCTCTTCATAAATTAAACATTTTCGGGTTTCATGGTCAAAATTAATACACCATCCTTCTTCTCCTACTAAACTGAAATAATTATCTAATTCTTCTGGGGTTAAATATTCTTCTAAGTCGGGGCGATCGCTTGGATCTAAGTTACAACAGGCCCCACACCCTTCTACACATTTCCATGTTTCTTTTTTAGTCTTCATGAAGTTTCAATCTTTGAGTTTCTTTTATTATTTTACTCTTTTTAATTGTTTGATATAATAAAAAGTAAGTAAATATTAACAAAATATTTTTCTAGCCTCTGATATGAAACAATTCAATTACACAGAAATCAAGGAAAAATTACCAAAGTTAATGGAAAAAGTTTGTCAAGATAATACTCCGATTATTCTTGCTGACAATGATCAAGAACCTGTTATTTTAATGTCTCTGTCCGATTATAATTCTTATAAAGAAACTATGTATTTATTAAGCTGATTTAACAACTTCAGCAGAATTAAGTCGTTATTTTCGTCATCAAGTTGAAAAAGAAGCGGTAATTATATATCTTTAGATGATAATTTTAAAAATATTTACAAATAACAATGATATAATAGTTTAGAAAGACTAGAACATAAAAAATCACGCAAAAATAAAGTAATCAATTATATTAGAAATGAAACAACAGTTTAATGTAATCATTGAAAAAGATGCAGATGGCTATTTAGTTGCTTCTGTTCCTGCTCTAAAAGGATGTCATACTCAAGCAAAAAGCTATGATGAATTAATAGAAAGGATAAAAGAAGCTATCGAATTATGCTTAGAAATGGAAAACCAAGACTTTGAACCTTTAGAGTTTGTTGCAGTACAAAGAATCACAATTAACTCATGAGTAATATTCCAGCAATAACAGGAAAAAGAATGATATCAGCTTTGAAAAAAGCTGGATTCACTGTTGCTAGAATCAAAGGAAGTCATCATTTCTTAATTCATTCTGATGGAAGAAGAACTGTTATTCCTGTTCATGGGAAAGAAACCATTGGAAAAGGATTATTTGCTAAGATTTTGAAAGATTGTGAGTTAAATATTGATGAATTTTTAGACTTGTTGTGAAATAATAAGATAAAAAATAAGGACATAATATTATTATTTCCCTACAAATCAATCAATTAAACTGTTATCTTATACACCAAAAAGCAAGTTTTTGGTGCATTATGGCACAAAAAAATTATAGTAACTACCAAAAAAATATAGTTTTCCTAATGCACCCTACTTAATATTTTGTTTAGGAAAAGTCTCTTCATTTAGAGTTATTTTAAATAATTATTTTCTCATATTTTTTCCCTATACTTTCCCAAGTGTAATTATTTTCAACATAGTTTCGTCCATTTTGTGATAAAGTTTGACGCAATTTTTCATCTTCAAATAAATTACTAATTGCTGTAACATATTCTTCTATTGTATTAGCTCGTAATGCTCTTAAAGGCGTATTCTCTCCATCAATTTCCATTCCTTCTAAACCCCGATCGCTTGCCACAATAGGAACCCCTGCGGCCATTGCTTCTAAGGTCTTATTTTTAATACCAAATCCTGACCTTAAAGGAATAACACACACCGTTGCTTTGTGTAAATATTCGGCCATTGATGGCACTTTTCCTGTTACTGTAATTCCTATTTTTTCTCCTAATTTTAGTACAGATTCAGAAGGGTTTGCCCCAACAATGCTTAAAGTAACATCAGGATATTTTTCACGCAATAAAGGGAAAATTTCTTGACTAAAAAAGCAAGCAGCATCAATATTAGTTACATAGTCCATCCCTCCTGTAATAATCAAATTATGACCTCCTGGATCATTATTTCGCTGAGGAAAAATCTCTAAATCAACCCCATTAGGAAGCACAGAAACTTGACTATTTATTTTAAATTCTTTTAATTGTTGATAATCGTCATCTGTAGTAACAACGATACTAGAAAACTTTTGATAAACCCGTTTTTCATAGCGTTTTAATAAAGGTAAATAAAGGCGATCTCGTTGATGATTTTCTGACGTATTGGTTTCTAGTTGGTGTTGACAAGTACGATAAACAGAACTATGACTATTAATCACTGTTTTTATTTTGTTTTTCCAATGAGGACGAATATAAATTTCATTAACACTATGTTCACAAGTAATAGCATCAAAATCATTATTTTTAACAGCTTCATCAACCCAGTTTTGAATCGATTTATCGTATAAAAAAGAAACATTCGGAGGAGTTCCTGTCAGGAAAAATTGACAAAACCGCTTGACTTTTTCTACAATTCCTGAGTTGGGATTATTAGGACGAGGAAATAACATTAAACTTTTGATCCAACCCTTTAAAGCTTCTATTTCTTCTTCAGTAACATCTTCAGCCTTTTGGGTAACTAAAGTAATCTCATGATGATGACTTAACTGTTTTAATAAGTTAAATGTTCTGACTTGAGTTCCCCCTCGACTAGGAGGATAAGGAAAAGTAGCACAAATCATTAATAATTTCATTGTTTATCCCAAAAAATAACAACCTGGTTGTTTTCATAAATCGATCCTATTTTATATCTTTTTTAGTTCTTCAATCTCGACGAATGAAAATTAACAGCAAATTGTTTCTGATAGGGATGACAAAAATATGTTATATTATAAGTCGAGACAACTAAGTATTCGGTAGTAGATTTTGTTATCAGCATTGACGGGTATACCCCTTTCAGCCTTTGTACGATTCTCTCCGACGACTAAAGCTCTACAATCCTTCTAGATATACGGAGATAATCGAAAATGTCAATTTATGTAGGAAACCTATCCTATGAAGTAACCAAAGAAGACCTTAATGACGTCTTTGCTGAGTACGGCCAAGTTAAACGTGTTCACATTCCTACGGATCGCGAAAGTGGGCGTATGCGTGGCTTTGCTTTTGTGGAGATGAAATCTGACGAGGAAGAAGAAAAAGCAATTGCTGACTTAGATGGTGCTGAATGGATGGGTCGGACTTTAAAGGTTAATAAAGCCAGAGAAAGAGAAAATCGTGGTGGTGGTGGCCGTTTTTAAGTCCAATTTCTTGAATTAATCAATTAAGGGGTAGGAGTTTTCTTGGTTCCTACCCCTTCTGATTTTTAAGTCTATTTTCTACCATCATTTTAACTACCTCTGGCATTTTATGCTGCGCTTTCCAACCTAATTTTTGTTCTGCTTTGCTTGGGTTGCCACAACTATAACTGATATCGGTGGGACGAAATAAATTGGGGTCGCTGCTAACATAATCTTGCCAATTCAAACCTAAACAATTAAAGGTTTCGATGACAAACTCTTCTAAAGAATAACTATGCCCTGTAGCAATAACATAATCATCAGCTTGGGTTTGTTGCAACATTAAGTACATGGCTTGAACATATTCAGGGGCCGAACCCCAGTCCCGTTTGATGTTAACATTTCCTAGTTGTAATTGATGGGAATTACCTTGAGCAATTTTACAAGCAGCAGCAACAATTTTTTGAGTAACAAAACGTTGGGGACGTAAGGGAGATTCGTGGTTAAATAAAATACCAGAACAAGCAAAAATGCCGTAAGCTTCTCGATAATTAGCTACCTCCCAAAAGGCCGCAGATTTAGCTACAGCATAAGGACTACGAGGACGAAAAGGAGTTAATTCATCGGCAGGAGTTATGCCAATATCCCCAAAACATTCACTGGAACCTGCATTATAAAATTTGATTGCTGCGCCAGTAAAACGAATGGCTTCGAGTAAATTTAAAGTACCAGTGGCAATACTTTCTAAGGTTTCTACCGGTAGTTGAAAGGATAATCCCACAGAACTTTGACCAGCTAAATTATAGACTTCATCTGGTTCAATTTTATAAAGAATTTGTAGCACACTACGAAAGTCATTGAGTGCCATTGATTCTACTTTAACTTGCTCTCGAATTCCCAAATTAACTAAGTTTTGAAATGAGGACATTTGGGCATCCCGTGAGGTTCCACAAACTATGTAACCTTGGTTTAAAAGAAATTGAGCTAAATAAGCACCATCCTGTCCAGAAATACCACAAATCAAAGCTGTTTTTTGTCCCATTTTATTTTGTTATTTTTTTGAAGATTGAGAAGGTTGAAAGAGTAATTGTAGGGCTTCTTTTAAATAGCCAATTTGACCGTAAGCGTAAACTAAATTATCAAAACTTTGTGCAGGATTACTAACATATTTTAAGGATTTATATAGACCTCTTATTAATCTTTCTCCTCCCCTTCCTAACTGCTCAATACCGGTTCGTCCGGCAATTTCTTCTCGATAACATTCGCTCACTCCTTGCCACCAACTACGACTTAAAAACCAACTACGCTGTAGCCTTTCTGGGGCAACATTATGGGCAACCAGGGCTTCGGGAAGATAGGCAACCTCCCATCCTTGATTTAAGGCTAATTCTGTCATAAATAACTCTTCATTGGAAAGCAGTTTTTTGCCGACTCTTCCTAAATTAGCATCAAAACCACCAATTTTCTCTAAAAATGACCGTCGCAACGAATAATTTAAGCCTCTGGGGGTCAGTTGAGGGTTGCTAATAGAAACTACTTTTTCCCCTAAATCATAAGCCCCTAAAGCCCCTGCTAACCCCTCAGAAATCCAATTAGGAGGGGTGAGCTTGTCGGGCCAGATTAAGGTAACTTTACCCCCTGCGATCGCTAATTTTTCCTTCTGTTCATAAGCAGCAACTAACACTCGTAACCATTGAGGAGAGGCGATCGCATCATCATCGAGATAAGCTAAAATCGGCGCGGTGGTTTCTTTTGCCCCACGATTACGGGCAACTGATAACCCTAGAATCGGCTCATAAACGTATCTAACTTGAGATTTTGATAAAAATGGGCTGACAACCTCTTTTGTATTGTCTATGGAGCCATTATCGACGATCAGGACTTCATAATTAACACCCTCTTGGGCCAAAAGACTTTCGATAGCATCACCTAAATAGCGATCGCGGTTATGAGTACAGATGATAGCAGCAATTTGAGGATTAGACATGATTAGATGGGGGACTGGGAGATGGGGGATAGGGGAGACTGGGGGACTGGGGGATAGGGGACTGGGAGACTGGGGGACTGGGGGACTGGGAGATGGGGGGAAAATATTAATGTTGTTTCTTGTCTTCCCACACTCCCCACCCTTCCCACACTCCCCACACTCCGGACATTTCTCACCCTTCCCACTTCACTGAAACTTACTATAGGTGTCTAGCAATACTTGTTCATAGCGTTGAGTCATTTGTTCCCAAGTATATTCATTTTCTATTAAAGCGCGTCCATTGTTGGATAATTTTTCCCGCAGTTTTTCATCTTGAAAGAGACGACCGACTGCATAAACATATTCATCCACATCGTTGGCCCGCATGGCCGCTAAAGGATGTCCTGGACTATCAACGGATAATCCTTCTAAACCATAATCACTAGCTACTATTGGGGTTCCTGTGGCCAATGCTTCTAGGGTTCGCATTTTTGTACCAATACTGTTGCGAATAGGAATGACACAGACAGTGGTGTTATGAAGATAATCGAGAAGATAAGGGACTTGTCCGGTGACATTTACCCCTGAGAGTTTATTTAATTCCAAGACTTCTGGGACAGGACGACTTCCTACTATATCAAGGATTGCATCGGGATAGCGTTGACGAATTTTTGGGAAGACTTCTAAGCTAAAAAACCGCGCTGCATCAATATTAGCCGGTTTATCCATTGTACCAACAAACGTAATGCGGTGTCCTGACTTGTTGCTGAGACGTTTGGGAAAGACTTGTAAGTTTAATCCGTTGGGTACAAGGGTTATGGGAACTTCTATTTTTAAATTTTTTAGGATTTTTTGTTCGGTTTGATTTGCTACTATCACAGCAGCAAATTTATAACAATATTGTTTTTCATAACGACGTAATATCGGTAAACTTAATTGTTCTTTTAATCCACTATCATTACCATTGGTTTCCACTTGATGTTTATATATTCCATAAACAGAACGGTGGATATCAATAATTGTGGGAATTTTTTGCTGCCATTCGGGTCTAAAATAGATTTCGTTGGCACTACCCTCGCATAATAAAAGATCAAATTTTTCAGATGCGATCGCTTCATCTATCCATTTTTGAATGGCTTGGGAATAATTAGACAAAACTCCAGGTGGTGTTCCTTGTTGCACAAAGACCCCCAGTTGTTTAGCTGTTTCTAAGAAACCTTTACTATTTTCTGGATGGGTAACGGGAGGAAAGACAACGCAGTTCTTTATCTGCTCTTGCAGCGCATCAATATCTTCTTCTAAGACTTGTTCAGATTCTTGGGTTACTAGGGTAATGTCATGGTTTGTATTAAGATGTTTAAGAAAGGAAAAGGTTCTCACCTGGGCTTTTCCCTGTATTGGGGGATAGGGAAAAAGGGATGAAATGACAAGAATCTTCATAGGTAGATTCATTAGCTATCTAGTTTAGTTTAGCAAGCTTTTCTTGATCTGTAACCTGTTTTTCCCAGATATTATTAATTTTTTTCTTTATTTTTCCTCCTCTACTATCTTTTTAGCTGTTTAAGATTGAGTTGTGAAAGTTAAATGTTGCTCAGAAACTTCCATTTTTTTAAAATTATTCCTACTCTATTATTTATCCTTACTTTTTTTCTGGTTATACAAATGCCTTCTACTAATTCTAATTCCTCTTATTCTTTACTAACCGATCCTTTTTTACAGTTTCCGACAACTTCATCGGTTAAAGTTGTTTGGTTTACTGAATTTGCTGGAGTGGATCACAAAATAATTTATGGACAGAATTTAGATAAGGAAATCATAGCTAATACCACTTTATTAAGTCGTACCAGAGAAGATCAAGGTTCAAACGTCAAAGAGGATTATTATCAGACCACAAGAAGAAATATCTGGCGACATGAAGGAGAAATTATCGGATTAAATCAAGGGGAGAAAGTTCCTTATAAAGTTGCTAGTCTTATTGATAATGAGCAAGTTGAAAGTAATATTTTTTCTCTAAGTTCTTCTCCCAAAAAGAAAACACCTTTAAAAATTTTATTAACTTCTGACCATCAATTAAAGCCGATGGTGGCAGCAAATTTACAAAAAGTTGTGGAAACTATTGGTAAAATTGATGCTATTTTTTTAGCTGGTGATTTAGTGGATATTCCCGATCGCTCTTCGGAATGGTTTGATGATCGAAGGGGTGGTGCATTTTTTCCCTGTCTTCAAGGTTTGGCTAACTATAGTATAGACAATACAGTTTATGAAGGTGGCCAATTGATTCAATTTGCTCCTTTATTTCCTGCCATTGGTAATCATGAAGTCATGGGTAAATGGTCAGACAATAAGAGATTAAGTCAACAGTTTGTTAATGCTATACCTAAACAGGTTGCTAAAAATATTTACTTACAAAAAGCTGATAGTATTAATCCTGATGCTGATCCTGATATTGAAAGTAACTGGATAAAAAATAATTCTTTTAATACGGATACTTATGAAGAAATTTTTTCTTTACCTCAAAATGAATCTGATAATAGTCATTACTATGCTATTACTTTTGGGGATATTCGTTTAGTAGTTTTACAAGTAACTAATATCTGGCGTTCTCCTAATCTAAGAAATAGTGTTGAAGGAAGATATCAAGAATCAGACAGGGAGTTAAATAAGCCTGAAAATTGGGGTTATGGTCAACATATTTTTGAATCAATTGAAAAGGGAAGTGAACAATATCAATGGTTAGAAAAAGAACTAAAAAGCGAAGCATTTAAAGAAGCAAAATACACAATTGTTATGTTTCATCATCCCGCCCATACTTTGGGAGGAAATATTGTTCCACCTTATACTAATCCCATCCCCAATACTAATTATGATAGTGATGGCAATATAACAGAAATTCGCTATCAATATCCCAAGAAAAATGATTATATTATTCGGGATTTAATCCCACTTTTAGAAACAGCAAAAGTTAATTTAGTTTTCTATGGTCACTCTCATCTTTGGAACCGTTTTTTAAGTGTAAATGGTCTTAATTTTCTAGAATCTTCTAATGTTGGTAATAGTTATGGCGCACATTTAGGGGATAATAAAAGACAAATACCTCCTGATTACTCTCCGTCAAATTATGTTGAACTAGGTGATCCTAATGGACTTAAAGCAATTATTCCTAATTTATCACCTTTAACAGATGAAAATAATAATCCTTTACCTTATATTGCTAGTAACAATATAACAGTCTTTAGTATTTTAGACACAGAAAAAGGAACAGTCAGTAGTTATTATTTTGATACTCGTCAACCTAATTCTGATGTTATTAAATTTGATGAATTTACAATTTAATGGTACTCTCAAAGCAATAAGTACCTTATTTATTAATCACCAATAAGTAAATGATTTAATTTGGGTATTTGCCAAGAGTACATTTTTTGATATACTGACCATAGCCTCAAATTTATAACGAATATGACACAGACTGTGAGTGAGTTATGTTTTTTGTAAGAACTATTTGAAAATTACTCTTACAAATATAAGAATTGTGTCAGTGTTATAGAGGAATATTTCTATTAAGAATTTTCTAGGTAATTAATTCAGTTTTTGTTGTTGTACTTTAAATTTATTCAACCTAAGTAAAAGTTAAATATGAATCGTTTTTTTTACGAAAAATCCAGTAGTTATCAAGGATATCTAATTATTCCTTTTCTGTTGACAAAAGTTAGTGGTGAGTTGATTTATTCCTATGCTTTATTATCATCACAAGGGTACGATGATGAATTTCATAAAGCAAAAAATCCAGCAGGAATTTGTTCTAATACATTAGGTGATATTAGAGAAATTGCTCAACAACATCTTAATCAATACAGTGTTAATTTAAAAGAAGATGATTATTTTGAGCAACGTTATACTTATCAAAATACATTAATTATTATTCATCAACAAGGAAAAAGATGTTCTTATGATCATTATCCTTCTCATGAATTGAGAAATATTGCTGCACCAACTTTGTTTCTTAATGCTGATAGTTGTATTAACTGGATAAAAAAAAGATTAGCTCGTCGTCAAGTTCAATTTTAAATCATTGATTGTTAAAGCTTGGAAAGGTGTGTTACTATTTGTATGTTAAAATTTTTATCTACAAAGAAGAAAAAATCTAAGTCCAATTTGAAACCATTACTAAAAATTTTGGTAATTATCTGTCTATTTTTATTGACAATTACGCCATCTTCTGGGTTAGACAAAGACTTAGAAAAATCTTTACCTCCTCTACAAAACCATCCCTTCCCATCCTCATTAAATCAATGGCAAGATCAACCCTATTCAGGAGACTATTTTGACCAAATTGAACCCAGTGTAGTGGGACATTTATTGTGGTCAAAATTTCCTATAAAAATCTATTTTGATCGTCCCAATAATCCTAATGATACTGCTGCTACAACTCGTCGCTTTAATCAATGGGTTAATGCCGTTGAAACGTCCATTACTGAATGGAATACTTATTTACCGATGACGGAAGTTGACAGAGCAGAATTAGCTGATATTATCATAGAAAGAAATGATCCTCCTATGGATGTGCAAATCGATCCAGAAACAGGACAATTAGACATTCCTCGTGCTAGAACTGCTCAAGCTCGCTATGAGTTTTATATTGACGACAATCAGCTTTTGCACAAGATGATAATACAAATTAGCCCCCGTTTAAGTAAAGTTGCTACTCTATCTGCTGCACGTCATGAGTTAGGTCACGGGTTGGGAATTTGGGGTCATAGTTTAGAAGAAAACGATGTCCTTTATTTTTCACAAGTTAGTTCATCAATTCCTATTTCTTCTAGGGATGTCAACACTTTAAAAAAAATTTATGAGCAACCCACTCGTTTAGGATGGTCTTTCCCCGTGGACAATTGATAATTGATAATAGACAGAGGGTTTAAGGTGTTTTATTAATTTCCAGACAGATTTCGAGGGTTAACTCTACATTTCCACTTTAGCATTTTTTGAAAAAAACACAAATCTCAAATTTAGTCATATTTTGGCAAAATTAAGGAAAAGTTGGTTTTGTAAACCACTGTAAATTAGTTTAAATAGATTATATAAATATTTAGCTTGGATAATTCTGGTTTATATTTGTCGAGATCGCCCCAATTACTTGATTCAACGCAACGTGGAGGGTTTGAGGTGTTTTCTCGATTTCTAGACAGATTTCGAGAGATAACTCTACATTTCCACTTTAGCATTTTTTGAAAAAAACACAAATCTCAAATTTAGTCATATTTTGGCAAAATCCAGGAAAAGTTATCTTTGTAAACAAGTGTAAATCATCAATAGAGATTATATTAATTTTTTAAATTATATAGTTTTTATTTATTGATAACATTCAGATAGCAGTACGCATTATGGTTAGGAAGTTAAGAAGATTCCTCCTCCCTCGGAATGACAATTAAGGATATGAAATAATGTTAAAAAAAAAGAGAATTTCGATTGTATTGTAAGTCTAGTGACTACAATAATCGTCTATTCTCATTGTTCAAGTTATTGGAACTTTGAAACTTTAAATATTAGAGATTGTAAGCTCCTTCAGTGTCTGGACTTTCAACTTTAGGTAGTCCCATACTATAGTTAAGGACACGACTTTTTAGATTGTAACTAATCTCACCTTTTTGAAGAAGACTGCGGATAAAATGTTCTAAATCTGAACCGATACGACGTAAATTATAATCGCTTAATTCTTCACCACTGGCAGACTCTACTAACTCATCAAATTTACGATAAACTTTTTGTAAAGCATCTTCCTCCCAGTTAAATTCGTTATCGGGATCAACATCCAAAGTGAGCATATTATCACTTTCTACCAATTCATTGTTTTGAATTTCAGCAGTATAAATACGAACGTGACGAGTTGTAGATTTGACAAACATAGTGGATAAACAAAAATAAAGACTTATATTTAGATAGTAATGCTTTCTGTTTTAAACAGCAATTAAACTTGATCGAGATTAGCATTAGGGGATAAAGGTTTAATTCTTCATCCCCATGAAGTAATTATTTACTTCCAGCTTGGACGCATTGTTCAACCAAAGGCATTACAGCATCAACGTCTTTCCAACCTAAAATTTCTGTGACTTTTTTCTCCAGATTTTTATAGGTACGGAAAAATTCCGCAATTTCTTCTAAACGGTGAGGAGCAATGTCTTTAAGAGATTTTACTTCAGCAAAGCGTGGATCTTCTACAGGGACACAAAGCACTTTTTCATCGCGATCGCCACCATCGATCATTTCTAACATACCAATGGGACGAGCTGCAATCACACAGCCGGGGAAAGTGGGTTGATCAATGATCACCATCCCATCTAAAGGATCACCGTCATCCGCTAAGGTATTGGGAACAAACCCATAGTCGTAAGGATACTGTACCGAGGCAAACAAAACGCGATCGAGAGCAAAGGCGTTCATATCCTTGTCATATTCGTATTTATTCTTGCTTCCTGCAGGAATTTCAATTAAAACATTGATTAGACCAGGTTCAGGTTGAGCCGGAATGAGTGATAAGTCCACGATTTTCTCCGAATGCTTACTAATTACTTTGATTAAGGAAGATAGTCCATAATCTTTCCTTCGGTGCTTATTTTACAACGAATTTTGACCCAAGGTTGATATTAATCACATGATTGCTGTGATCTAAACTATTGAGGCTAAGAGAAAAAGAGAAGATAATAAACACAGGATTCAAAAAGCTGGTGCATACAAACACCAAGAGGTTATTTATTTTTTCACAATGGATAACCCATTTTTTTTATCTATTTTCTATATTGATATTAATCACATAATTGCTGTGATCTAAACTATTGAGGCTAAGAGAAAAAGAGAAGATAATGAATGCAGGATTCAAAAAGAGGGTGTATACAAACACCAGGGGGTTATTTATTTTTTCACAATGGATAACCCATTTTTTTATCTATTTTCTATATTGATATTAATCACATGATTGCTGTGATCTAAACTATTGAGGCTAAGAGAAAAAGAGAAGATAATGAATGCAGGATTCAAAAAGCGGGTGCATACAAACACCAGGGGGTTATTTATTTTTTCACAATGGATAACCCATTTTTTTATCTATTTTCTATATTGATATTAATCACATGATTGCTGTGATCTAAACTATTGAAGCTAAGAGAAAAAGAGAAGATAATAAACGCAGGATTCAAAAAACTGGTGCATACAAACACCAGGGGGTTATTTATTGTTTTCACAGTAAATAGCCTCTTTTCTATCTATTTTCTATATTGATATTAATTATATGATTGCTGTGATCTAAACTATTGAGGCTAATAGAAAAAGAGAATATAATAAATACAGGATTCAAAAAGCGGGTGCATACAAACAGCAAAGGTTTATTGATTGTTTTTTACAATAAATAAACCCTTTTTTCTATTTTTTATATATTGACAATAATCACATGATTGCTGTTATCTAAACTATTGATGCTAAAGGAAAAACAGAAGATAATTATCTCAGATTCAAAAAGCAAGTGCATGAAGATGCACAGGGTTATTTATTGTTTTTCACAGTAGATAACCCTTTTCTTTTAAATGCTAAGGTAATTAGTTATGCTCTAAATTGTTTTTCTACAGCCTGGAGCAAAAATTCTCGAGGAAAGAAGCGAGAACTATTGACGATTAAGTTATTAGTAATGCCTCCTGTTACTACATTTGCTTGCTTATTTTCTAAAGCTTTGAGTGCATCTTTAACCACAGTTTGCGCTGATGTTAAACTGCCATTATTTTTATTTTCAAAACTTTGAGGAAAATCAGCAACTTCAAAGAAATTTGATTCTGTTGGCCCCGGACATAAGGCTAAACAATTGATCCCTTTGTCCTTATTTTCTGCCCATAATGCTTCTGTGAAACTGAGAACAAACGCCTTTGTAGCTGCATAAGTGGATAAATATGGTAAAGCTTGAAAACCAGCAATAGAAGCTACATTGACGATACTACCTTGTCCCTGTTGTTGCATTGGAGATAAGAATAAATGGGTTAACTCCACCAAAACAGTCACATTGAGTTGAATCATCTCTAACTGTTTCGATAATTCTCGTTCAGCAAACGGACCATAATCCCCAAATCCGGCATTATTAATCAAACAATCTACCCTGAACCCCTGATCTTGAACCTGCTTATACACCTTTTGCCCTGCCTGGGGTTCGGTTAAATCTTGTACAATGACTTCAACATTGATAGATGCCGTTTCCTTTAACTGTTTAGCTAATTTATCTAGTTTGTCCTGGGAGCGAGCAACTAAAATGAGATTAGTCCCAGAAACTGCTAATTCTTCGGCAAATGCTTGTCCAATGCCCGAAGATGCGCCGGTAATTAGAGCGGTTTTGATTACCATTATGATTACAATCTAAGAGGAGTTACTATTGTTACAAATTGTAACGCAAGCAAAGGAAAATAATCCAAGAGTTAAGGTTCTTCTAGTGCTTTTGCAACTCACCTTTTCCTTATCCGTCACTAACACAGATGAACAATGACCCGAAAACCCATGGCCATGAAAGTTATTAGAGATATAGGTCGCTTTATGCGATCGCTATGGGGTGGTTGGTCTTTATCCCTGATGGATCGCTATATTGCCTCACAATTGATTAATCCGTTGCTGTTTTCTGTGGGTTTAGTCTCTGTTTTGGGGGTAGCCATCGGCTATTTATCAGACTTAGCCGATAAGGTAGTAGATTCTAATTTGCCTTTAATACAAGCTTCAGAAATTTTGCTGTTAAAGGTGCCGGAGTTTACGGCCTATGCTTTGCCTATTTCTGTGATGTTAAGTACGTTATTAACCTACGGAAGGTTGAGTAATGATAGCGAATTAATTGCTTTTCGGGGTTGTGGTGTAAGTCTTTATCGTCTGATTATTCCGGCTGTGGTGATGAGTTTATTGGTGACAGGGGTGACATTTTTGGTGAGTGAATTGGTGGTTCCGGCAGCCAATTATCGGGCTACAGCGATTTTAGTGGAGTATTTACAAGAAGAACATCCTTATTGGCAAAATAAGGACATCTTTTATCCTGATTATGAACAGGTTATTTTACCCAATGGAGACAAGACAAAACGCTTAAAACATCTTTTTTTTGCGGAACAGTTTGATGGTCAACATCTGAGAACTTTAACGGTTTTAGAGTGGTTAGAAGCAAGATTAAATCGTATTGTGGTATCAGACTCAGCAACCTGGAATGGACAAGAAGAAACTTGGGATTTTTTTAACGGAACTATTTATCAATTATCTCCTGATGCTTCTTATCAAGAGGCTGATCCTTTTGAACACCGACAGTTACCTTTAAGTAAGGCTGCCTTTGAATTTGCATTACAAGGTCGTGATCCCTACGAAATGAATATTATTCAGGCTAGGCAGTATATGAAAATTTTAAAGATGATGGGAGATGATAAAAAATTACGGACGTTTCAGGTCAGAATTCAACAAAAATTAGCTTTTCCTTTTATTTGTGTGGTGTTTGGGGTTATTGGTTCGGCTTTAGGATCTACTCCTCAACAGATGAGTCGGGGAACTGGTTTCGGTTTAAGTGTGGTGATTATTTTTGCTTATTATTTGTTAGGTTTCCTGATTGGAAGTTTAGGGTTAATGGGTTTAATTTCCCCTATTTTAGCAGGTTGGCTACCAAATATTTTGGGCTTGGTTATGGGGGGTTACTTATTGTATCTTTTTGCTGAATCTTAACAATTAACAATTAAAAATTAATTATATATTTTATTATATTTTTCGTTCTTTGGAATCACAATTAAGAAGAACCGAGAAAAACTTGTTTTCTCAGTTCTCTTTATAGATTCAACTTATTTATCTTTTGACCTACTCTAACTCCCAAAAATTAGAAAATCCTAGTTAATGGGCAACCGGACAACCGGAAGTTAGCTTTTTGAGGAAGGTGCTATTATCAAAATAGTGTTCGACTGAGAGAATTTTGAGATCGTCGGTGAGTTTAGCCACACTCATACCTCTAATTTCGATGGTCTCTCCTGTGGGTTGATGGTCTTGATATGGACCGCTAAAGGTTCCCCAGTGTCGCCATTTGAAGGTAACATTTGGTGGACCAGATAGCACTTCGATCAGTTCCCATAAAAAGCCATTGGGAAAGGCTTTATGAAACAGTTCAAAGGAAGATTCAAAGTCTTCTGCGTCTGGATCGTAACCTGGAGTTTTATCGATAAACAGGTTATAAGTCCCTTGATCACTTACATCTTGTGCGCTGTAAATAGGCCCCCCGTTGCTACTCATTTGGAATTTATCGACAACAATGGATAACCATTGCTGAGGATCGGCTTTATGGGAGGCTTCCATTTCAAAGGTTCTCACCAAATTTTGAGCGATCGCCTCTAAGGAACCTGGGGCATGATTGTGTTTACTTTCTTTGTGTAAATATTGGTCGGTGTGGGAATAGTCTGGCTTTTCTCCGTTACGCCATTTAACTCCTTGATCATGGGCTAAGACTGTATTTCGATCTTTTACCCAGAGGGGCAATTCTCCATTTTTATCGCTACTCATTAGATAAGTTCCTGTGGCGAGTTGAAGTTATTTCTTACAATTTATTATAAAAAATTAAGGCAGAGATTGGAACAAATAAACCTAAAGTTTTTCTTTAATTTCTGATATTTATTGTTGATTTTATTGGGTTTCTTGGGAAGAAATATTTTTCTTCCCTGTGTCTCCTCGTCTCCCCTTTCCCCGTCAAACTGCAAGAATTATCTATCTTCTATGGGACACCATTTTTGCTCAGTGGGGCCTGTATAAACGGAACCAGGACGAATAATGCGATCGAGTTCTAACTGTTCCAAGCAGTGGGCTAACCAACCAACAACCCGACTGACGGTAAAGGTTGAGGTAAACAAGGGAGTGGGCAGTCCTAACCCATGCAACACTAAGGCTGTGTAATATTCTACATTGGTTTCAATTCTGCGATTGGGTTTATACTCCTTGAGTAACCTTAGTGCAGTGGTTTCCACATCAACGGCTAAACCCCAAAATTCCTTATCTTCTCTACGTTTCCAGACATCGGCTGACACTTGTGAGAGTAAAATAGCTCTGGGATCTTTGACCCGATACACCCGATGACCAAACCCCATCAACCGTTCTCTGTTCTCAAACTTATGACGCAAATAACCTTCGATATCCCCTGATTTTTGCATCTCTAGCAACATATCTAATACAGGGCCTGGCGCACCTCCGTGCAATACTCCTTTCATAGCACCAATGGCCGCCGTCACAGCAGAAACAAAATCGGAGCGAGTGGACATGACTACCCGTGCAGCAAAGGTAGAGGCATTCATGCCGTGTTCAATGACGGTATTAAGATAAATTTCTAGGGTTTTGACATCTTCGGGGGAGGTTTCTTCCCCTGTGAGCATATATAAGTAGTTAGCTGTGTGGCTTAATTCCAGGTGGGGGGTGACAACCGCTTGACCTTGAAGTAACCGCCAATAGGCTGCTGTAATAATCGGAACTGAGGCAATAATTTTTAGTGCGCCGTTAATCCCTTCTTTATCGATGCGATGGGACTCCATATCCATTGTCAGACAGCTAACACCTATTCTCACTCCTTCAATCAGTTCAATCTTCTGAGCGGCTGCATTTTTGAGAACATCTAATATTTTTTCGTCAAGATACCGATGGGATAATAGTTTTTTGGTGACGTTATCTAGTTCATTTTTGTTAGGAAGATGATTATGTAAAAATAGGTAAATCATCTCCTCAAAGGAAGCATTAGTAGCAAGCTCTTCAAAGGGAAATCCTAATATGATTAATTTTCCTAACTGCCCATCAATTCTGCTGAGGTGATTGGGTATATTTTCCATATATTTTACATTACCTAAATAGTTGAGGCCGTTGACACTCTTACGGACATTACCGCCATTATTCAGTGTACCACACATTATTTTTCACCACTTGGGGACTTAATACTATTAAGTCCCTACTTTTGTCTTCTAGAAGAAACTCATTTGGCGACTTGAAGATCACAGTTGTTTCGACAAATTCAATTTAATAGCCTCGCCAAACTCCGATTAAGATTCCTTGAACTTCTATTTGATTCGCTTTGAGTTCTATGGGTTGATAATTGAGATTTGAAGGCTTCAACATGACTATTTCTCCTTCTTGATAATATCGCTTTAAGGTGGTTCCTACTCCTTCTACTCTGGCGGCAACAATTTCACCATTTTTTAATGTTTCGTCGGGGTCTAAGGAACGCATAATGGCGAGATCCCCATCGGTGATTAAATCTTCAATCATGCTGTCCCCTGTCACCCTTAAACCCCAATAATTGCTACCATGAAGCACATGGGAGAGGTCTAAGCGTTCCTGTTCATCCCTGAAGGGTTCCACTAACCCCCCGGCTGCGATCGCTCCTAAAATGGGAATTCCTCGGGATTGATAGTGTAAAATTCTTAGGGTTCTGGCTTTACCTTCTATCCAGTCGATATAGCCTTTGTTTCTCAGCCTTTCTAGGCGACTTTGCACCGGAGCGGGCGATCGCAAATTCATGGCTTTCATCATTTGACGAATGGAAGGGGCGTGTTGATTCTCGCTAATATACTTGATCAACCAGTCGTACAATTCTTTTTGGGCCGGGGTTAAAGGTTCCATACAGTTTCCCTGATTTTCAGAACATAAGTACTATGATAAACCTTTTTCGGCCATTTTTAATAATATAATAATAATTTACCATTAATACAATTCTAGAACAGTTTGGAGCATTTCGCGATCCCCTGGTTTGGCGGAAAAACGGCCATTTTCGAGATCCCGAATCCAACTTTGACTTTTACCGATTTGTTTGGCGAGGGCCCGTTGACTTAATCCTTTACTTTTTCTTGCGTCTAAGATTTGCTGTGCAGTGAACTCAGGGGGTTTTTTGGTAAGGGTTTTACGCTTATTTTTCCGTTGTTTTTTTTGTTCAAATTTAATTAATTGTTCTTCCCATTCTGGGGGAAGTTCAAAGTTGAGCATTCTTGCTTTCATTAACCAATTCCATTTTCCTCGCGGTCCGGAGTCGGTTAAACGATGTTCTTGGCAACCATCGTTAATCCAAAAGTCTAGTGCTTCGTCTGCATCGTCGGGGAGTTGCTCTAATTTTACCCAGAGGGGTTGTATGCTTTCTGGGTAGGAAACGGGGTCAAATAGGGGTTTTAGTCCGTAATGGTTTAATACTTCTAGATCGCTTTCAAAGGTGCGTATAAGCCGTTTTCGTTGCTCTCGTTGAATGTCTGCTTGGGCGATCCTTTGTTGACCATAAGCTACACGCATTAGGGTAGGGATGGTAATACATTGTTTGCGCCCCATTTTACTCTTAAATAGTAACCAGAGCATCATTCTTACTGCCCCCGGATGTTGTTGCCAAATACTCATGACACTACTTAACAAAAATTGGGGTAAAGATCCATATTGATAGAAGGCGACTCTCTTACTATATCCTTGTTTATTTAAGAAGTATTTTGCCCATATTCCTGGTTGTAAGGTAAAGGTTAAACCGATTAAATGTTGACAGCCTAAATCATCTTCTTGGAAGTGATGTTTGATTTCTGATAGTTCCCAAATGCGACTTTCTGGGACGGTAAACTCTTTCACTTTTCCTTGTTGCGGCCAGTCAATTGTGGCTAATATTTGACAGGTTTGTTGGATTAATAGTTTAATTAGGCTTAATTTCGAGGCTTTACTTAGGTCTTTTCTTTTATCTAGTCCTAAATATTGTTCAATTTGTTGATCGCTAATAACAAATTTTTCCTCCCAAGGTTTTTCTAATGTTGTTGCATATCCAGCAAATAAAAGATGTAAGCAAGCTGCTCGAATATCAATACATTCTAGTTTAATAGGATCGGATAAATAGTTAACTTCTTCTGATAATTGTGTGTCTAAATTATCGTCTAATCGAAAGATAATTGTTCCTTGTCCTTGTTTTACTGGCCGTTCATAATAAAGGTTTCCTTCGCTGTCTTTTTCCCAAGGAAGCACTGAGGCACAAGTTAAGACTGTACAAGCTTCCCAGATGATCATTGATGAGGCAAAAGGTGTATTTTTTCCGTTGATAAATACTTCAGGAGATGTGGGTATTCTCGTGACGTTTTTATATCTTCCTTTTTTGGCTTGGGTGGGGGTTGGACTACTAATTGGACATTGGATAACACACTGCGGTTCTTCATAATAACCTTCGCAACTATTACATTTTTCTTGATCGATCCAATATTCTCCATTTTCTGTTTTAATGGCATCGGTTGGACATTCAATTCGACAATTATTACAGGTTGGACAACTATCAGAAATTGTATAAGACATGATGGTTTATGAAGAGTGACAAATGAAGCAAACTATGACTATATTTAGCAATTATTAGATTAAATTATTCACCTAATAATTGTTCTCTGCTCAAGCATTTTCAGCACAATATTTGATTTATCTCTCACACAACAAAAATTCGATCTTGATAGTATTTATCAATCTTTTACATAGTAAAATGTCTATACATTTACTATGAATTCACTGGTATTGTGCTAGTTTGTGATGTAACGCTTCTAACTATTGTTATGATATTTAAGGAATGTTTGGGCTTATGTTTACCACGAACATTCTACTAGAATTGTGTTCTTTTTTCTGTTCGTGTTATCAATTTATAACTTGGTTTTATTCTAATAATGCAACCATCCATGATTATTATGAATAATAATCCCAGAGAATAATCGTTATCATCGTTATTTATGGGAGAAAATTGTTAAGTATAATACAGACAAAATGCACTTTGTGCAGGACGGATAGTTGTTTTGTTTATTTTTGTAATGCTCTATATACTTTTATAACAATTTTATAATTTAGTTATCAATTACTAGGGTATGATGAAAAACAGAAAATAACTTGAAAAAATACAACAATTGTGATACCTTCATCATTGATTATTGATCCTTTATTAAAGTCTTGGTTGCAAGAAGACATTGGCCGAGGCGATCGCACAACGGATGGCTTAGGATTGGAGGAAACTGGATCGGGCCACTGGGTTGCTAAGGCTGAAGGGGTTATGGCGGGTTTACCAATTGCTGAGAGAGTTTTTCAATTATTAAATCCCAATATCAAATTTAAACCAACCATAGAAGAGGGACAAAGGGTTAAAGTTGGTCAAGTTGTGGCTAAGTTAAACGGCCCATTAAATGGGTTATTAACGGGGGAAAGAGTGGCTTTAAACCTAGCCATGAGATTAAGCGGTATTGCTACCATGACCCGACAATATACAGAAATTATAGCTGATTTACCAACCCAGTTGGTAGACACTCGCAAAACAACTCCAGGGTTACGGATACTTGAAAAGTACGCTATCCAGGTAGGAGGGGCAAAAAATCACCGTATGGGTTTAGATGATGGGGTGATGATAAAGGATAATCATATCAAGGCTGCTGGCAGTATTCAAGAGGCCATCCAAACTATTAGTCAAACTATTCCCTATCCTCTTACCATTGAAGTAGAAACAACGAAGTTTGAGGAGGTAAAAGAAGCTTTAAAGTATGGGGCAGATATTATCATGTTAGATAACATGAATATAGCATTAATGAAAGAATCTGTTGATTATATTCGGGGGGAAAATAAACAGATAAAAATTGAAGCATCAGGGAATATTACTCTAGATAATCTTCGACAAGTTGCTTTAACTGGAGTTGATTATATTTCTAGTAGTGCGACCATTACTCGCTCAAGTTGGTTAGATTTAAGTATGAGAATTGATTAATTATTAAAAATGTGGACATCTCTTCATGCTAGGGTACATCAAACCCTAAAAGATAGTTTAATTTTGCCTCAAAGAAGTAACTTATTGATTGCGGTTTCGGGGGGACAAGATTCTCTTTGTTTACTCAAATTGATGATAGATTTACAATCAAAATGGGGCTGGAAAATTGCTATTGCTCATTGTGATCATGGTTGGTCTTCTGATTTAGGAATTGCTGACCATGTACAAGAATTAGCTAATAATTGGAATATTCCTTTTTATTTAAAAGTAACTCAGGCAATGAAAGAAACAGAAGCAGTAGCAAGAGAATGGCGATATAAAAGTTTAGTTGAAATAGCAGAAGAACATGAGTTTAGGGAAATAGTAACTGGTCATACTTTAAGCGATCGCAGTGAAACATTATTATATAATTTAATTAGAGGTGCTGGTAGTAATGGACTGGGTGCATTAACTTGGAAACGTCCTTTAAGCAATAATATTAATTTAGTGCGTCCTTTATTAAAGGTTTCTCGGGGGGAAACTTTAGAGTTTTGTCAACAGTTTACTTTACCTATTTGGGAAGATGCAGCGAATGCTAATTTAGATTATGCGCGTAACCGTATTCGTCAGGAATTACTACCTTATTTAAAAGAAAATTTTAACCCCAATGTAGAAACAACTTTATCCCAAACATCAGAAGTTTTAAAGGTAGAATCTGACTATTTAGAAGCAGAAGCAAAGAAGATTTTATTAGGAGCATTAAATAACAATAATTCTAAGTTAAATAGAGATTTTTTAAAAGGTATTCCCTTAGCTTTACAAAGAAGAGTTATACGCCAATTTTTAGCTAAAATTATGGTAACAAAACCAAATTTTGAACAAATAGAAGAAACTGTTAATTTAATTGATGCACCCAGAAAGTCTCGGACTTCTTCTTTTCCTGGTAAAATCATGTTAGAAGTAGAAGAAAATTATATCATCAAAAAAGAACTTAGGTGATTTCTGATAAAGGTTATACTATATGCTCTTCTTGATAAAACTCAAGACTGAAACTCCCAACTTTGATTATCCTATTACACCAAATTTCTCTTCATTCATTTTGATTTCTGTTAAAAATTCTTCTTCAAAACTGGTGATGGTTAAAAACTCAAAGTTGAACAAATAATGATGTTTAAGACCATTTTGTTTGAGGATTCGTTCCTTATTATTATCTGGCAAAAATCTAGGTACTAAGGTGTCAGGAATTGGTTTGTCAAACTGGTAGATAGATAAATAATGTGGAGTATTTAATTGAAAGATTTTTTTAAATCCTTCTAAATCAGTTTGAATATCAAATATCATATGGCGAATAGATAGATTTTTAAATTTAGTTCCTAGAAATTTTAGATCAGTTTGCCACCATTTACTAAGACCTTTTGGTTCAAAACTTTCAATTAAAATGAAAGGAAATTTTGGGTCGAAGATTTCACATAATTCTTCCTTTGATAAACCAGATTTGAGGACTAACATTAATTTGTTCATTAGCAAGAGTTGAATTTAAAGGTAAATATGATAAGAAAAGAAGGACTATTCTGACTTTGATAGGGTGATTATGAAATGTTTTTAGGTTATGTTAGAGGCAGGATAAGCTCATCTCAATAAGGTTTTACGGAAAAAGTAGGGGTGGAGTTTCCCCACCTTAAACGGCGCACAATCACAAAAGTTTTGTTATTATAAATCAGAAGATCCAAACCCTCCACCTCCGGGGGTTTCAATAATAAAATTATCTCCTGAGTCCATTTCTACGCTTGCGGTACTATTTAATATTTCTTCCCTTCTATCCTTCCGTTTTGCCCAATTTTTTCCTACTTTTCCTGGTTCTCCACCAGCTAAACCAAAGGGAGAAATAACCCGATTACTAGACAAAATATTAGCAGTCATAGGTTCTAAAAATTTTATGTTTCTGATAACACCATTTCCTCCAGAATATTGACCTTTTCCTCCACTATTTTCTCTAATTTTAAATTCTTCTACTAACACAGGATAACGAAATTCTAATACTTCTGGATCTGTTAAACGGGAGTTAGTCATGTGGGTTTGTACTGCATCAGTTCCATTAAAGTTAATACCGGCACCAGAACCACCACAAATTGTTTCATAGTATTGATATTTTTCGTTACCAAAAGTGAAGTTATTCATGGTTCCTTGGGAAGCAGCTAACACCCCCAATGCACCATATAAAGTATCAACAATAACTTGAGATGTTTCCACATTTCCTGCTACCACAGCAGCAGGATATTGAGGGTTTAACATACTTCCTTCAGGGATGATTAAATGTAGAGGTTTTAAACATCCAGCATTGAGAGGAATACTATCATTAACTAGGGTACGAAACACATATAAAACAGCAGCCTGAGTAACAGCTTTTGGGGCATTAAAATTACTCTTTAATTGTTCAGATGTTCCCGTAAAGTCAATCGTTGCGCTCCGATTTTCATTATCAATAGTTACTTTAATCTTAATTATCGAACCCTGATCCATTTTGTAACTAAATGCTCCATCAGTTAGAACATCAATTGCTTTTCTAACACATTCTTCTGCATTATTTTGAACAAATTTCATATAAGCTTGTACCGTTTCTAATCCATATTGATTGACCATTTTTTTTAGTTCTTGTACTCCTTTTTTATTGGCTGCAATTTGTGCCTGGAAGTCGGCAATATTTTGATCAGGGTTTCTCGCAGGATAGCAATTATTCGCTAAAATATCTCTGACTTCTTCTTCTCGAAACTGTCCTTTTTTCACCAATAAAAAGTTATCAAATAAGATACCTTCTTCTAAAATTGAGGTAGAATTAGGAGGCATAGAACCGGGTGTTATTCCACCAATATCTGCTTGATGACCACGAGATGCAACATAGAACAAAATCTCTTGATTCTTATCATCAAAAACAGGGGTAATAGCGGTTACATCAGGTAAATGAGTTCCCCCATTATAGGGATTGTTGGATAGATAAACATCTCCAGATTTTAGCTTATTTCTCTTATCTTGAATAAGACTTTTAACACTTTCACTCATACTCCCTAAATGTACAGGAATATGGGGTGCATTTGCGACTAATAATCCTTTTTTATCAAAAATAGCACAGGAGAAGTCTAAACGTTCTTTAATATTAACTGAAGAAGCTGTATTTTGTAGAGTAATTCCCATTTGTTCGGCGATAAACTGATAGAGATTTTTGAAGATTTCGAGGTAAATGGGGTCTGGTTGGGATAGATTTAACATAGTGAATCATAGATTTGAATGATTATTGTCAGTTTAATACTATTTTGAAGTAAGACTCTACTATAATTATATTAGATTTTTCTATACCTATAGTTTTAACTATGCTATATTAAATATGGAGTTTACTATCAATTTTAATGTCTGCTAAAGATATTGTTCATGGGATTGTTAGAGATGATATCTATCATAACTTTTTTCAAGACATCTTTATTCAAAAAGTAATTGATAATTATTCTATTAAATCACTAATAATTAATCCACAACAAGGAGAGATTATCTTATGGAAACCATCACTTATAAACAATTAATTAAAGATATCATTCAAGATTATGCCAATAAACATCCTCAAGATGATGAAATTGAAACACAGATAATTTGTGATACTATTAACAATCATTATTTAGTATTATACGTGGGATGGCAAGGGGAAAAACAGATTTATGGTTGTGCTATTCATGTTGATATTAAAGATAATAAGTTTTGGATTCAACGAGATTTGACAGAACAGGGAATTGCTAGTCAGTTATTAAAATTAGGAGTGTCTAAAGAGAATATTGTTTTAGGATTTCGTTCTCCGTTTAATCGACAATTTACAGATTTTGCAACTCCCTAATCCAGAATTTAAACTAACAATTAATCGGTGTTAGGCGATAAATTTTTGCCAGCTTAGAAGCAGTTTCCAAGTCATTTTGACATAAAGCTAAACGAACGGCATCTAATTTTTCTGCATCTTCAATAGATAAATAAGGCGACCATTCATCATCACTGTAAGTCATCATGACTTCAACTTCAGCCATATATTCTCCTTCATGAATAATTTTAGTTTGAGTTTTCATTAATAACTTAAAAAATTAAATATTTGTAAACCAATCTAGATCAACTTCAATAGACTCAATCATTGTTATTTTAACACCAAGACCCAACTCTTTTAAACGTTGAACCAATTGCTCACCATCTATTAAATCAATGGGTGGTGCGCCGTCTCTTGTTGCCTCTTTAATAGCATCTTTAGTAAACCTTCCAGTTGTTATAAATAAACCTTTATCAGTCCGTCCTTGCATAGCACCTCGAAAATCTCTAATTTGACTTGCCGAGACTGAACCTTGATAACGTTTACATTGAAAGAGAACATGAAAACTTAAAAAGCCATTGATTCGAGCAATACCAACTCCATCAATTCCTCCATCACCAGATTTACCTGTAACTTGTACTTGAATAAAACCAGATTCACGTAATAAACGTTGGGTTAAACGTTCAAAAGCAGATGGTTCTAAAGATAGTAATTTTTTGTGAATTTGCTGATGCCATGAAAGCTCTTCTTCTTCTAAAGTTTCTAAAGTGGTAATATGATTTACTGTTTTTGGAGAGATATCTGTACTTTTATAGGTATCTTGAACTGTCCTAACAATCTCTTTTACATCCATATCATTAAGATTAATAGGTGTTGATACTAAAGACCATACACCACGAGATGAATTTTCTAATAGTCCGTATTGTTTTAAATAGGTTCGACTCCATGCAAGTCTATATTCAACCTCACTTTGTGATGTATTTCCATGAGAGATTTCTAGAATATCGTCTGGTATGTTTAGAAGTTGTACAACTTGCTCGTAAATTTCCTTGTTAGTACCAGAGCCACCTAAAGTATGTAAAGCTTCAAGGGTAGGTAAAATCATTGAGTCGTATGTTGGAACTTCATTCATATAGAAATCTATAATTATATATGACGATATTTACTATTATATAACACATGAAAAAAGTATGGATAAACAAATATTCAATAGACTAAATATTTCACCGTTAGAACTGACTAATTTCTGTCAAGAAAACCATATCCTTCAATTATTGGTATTTGGTTCTGTTCTCAGAGAAGATTTTACCAAAACAAGCGATATTGATTTCCTTGTAGTCTTCGATACGCAAATTAAACTAAGCTTAATTGATTTAGTCGGTATTCAATACAAACTAGAGGAAAAAATTAGACGAAAAGTAGACCTAATTGAAAAACGGTCTATTGAAAATAGTCATAACTGGATTCGTCGTAAAAACATTTTGGAAACTACTACTATTATCTATGAATCAGGACAAATCTTATCTGCTTGATATGGCCAAACTATGTCAAACCATTCTCTGATTAACTTTATAAGGATAAAATTAAGAAATTAAACCAATCAAAAAATAGTTTGGTGACAAACATTTATCACCAAACTAAATCCCTAAAATAAAAGATCACACTTAATAATCATCTTTTTTACTAAGAATTAAATGATTATACTCAGTTAACTTTGCATTCCAATGGGGTTCAACCATAATGGTACTAATCTTTTCAACAATAATAGCTGGCCCTTCAATATTGTCTTGAGGTTGTAATTCTTCTCGTTGAAAAATTGGAGTATCTTGCCATTTATTATCTGTAAATACTGGAACTATTTCTATGGGTTTTGGTAGCTCATTTAAGGGACGAGTACGAGTTATTAAAGGTTCATCCGGACTATCCATAATTTGAATAATCTCTACAGAAATTGATTCTAAAATAAGCATTTTTTGGGGTTGAGTGAAACCATATCTTAACTGATGTTCTTCTGCAAAACTTTTTTGCATCACTGTAACATCATCGGCAAAGTCTACTGATAAAGTGGAGTCAGTTCCTTGATATTTTAAACTGACTTTAAGGACAATTTTTTCTCCTTTAATAGATTCATGTTCATCGAGTTCTTTTCTAGCTTGATTTTCTAATATATTAATGACTGATTTTAACTCAGAAACTAAGTCTTGATTCAAAGGTTTTTCAATGGCACTTTCTTTAATAACTCTGATATCAGCTAAACCCATTCCATAAGCACTTAAACCACCAGCATAAGGATGAAGAAATACGGTTTTAATTCCCAAAGTATCAGCAATTAAACAAGCAACTTGACCCCCTGCTCCTCCAAAGGTACATAAGGCATAATTAGTGACATCATAACCTCGTTGTAGGCTAATTTTTTTGATAGCATTAGCCATACTTTCTACAGCAATTTTAATAAAACCTGCTGCAATTTTTTCAGGTGTATTTTGCTGATTAGTACCTTGATAAATTTCTTGAGATAGTTTGATAAACTTAGCATTAACTATCTTTTTATCTAACGGTAAATTACCCTCTTTTCCGAAAATATGAGGGAAATATTGAGGCTGAATTTTTCCTAGCATAACGTTAGCATCAGTGACAGCTAAAGGACCACCCCGACGGTAACAAGAAGGGCCTGGGTTTGCTCCTGCGGACTCTGGCCCTACTTTAAAAGTAGCACCATCAAACTTTAAAATAGAACCACCACCGGCAGCAACGGTGTGAATACTTAATACTGGAACTCGCATTCTCGCACCAGCTATTTCATTATCTAGTTGTCGTTCATATTCCCCTTTAAAATGTGCTACATCGGTAGAAGTTCCTCCCATATCAAAGGTAACAATTTCTTTGAAACCTGCTCTTAAACTGGTTTGTACTGCACCAACAATTCCACCAGCAGGGCCAGATAAAATACTGTCTTTCCCTTGGAATTTATGAGCATCAATTAATCCTCCATCTGATTTCATGAACATCAATTTTGTGTTAGGTAATTGACTAGAAACTTGATCGACATATCGCCTTAAAATGGGAGATAAATAAGCATCAACTACGGTTGTGTCTCCTCTAGAAACAAGTTTCATTAAAGGACTAACTTTATGGGAAATAGAAACTTGAGTAAAACCGATATTTTTAGCGACTTCTGCCACTTGATTTTCATGTTTCGGATAACGATAACTGTGCATCAAAACAATGGCACAGCTTCTTATTCCTTGGTCATAAATTTGTTGTAAATCTTGTCTAACTTTTTCTAAGTTTACAGTAATTAACTCATTCCCATTACTGTCATATCTTTCTTCTACTTCAATCACTGATTCATACAACATTGAAGGTAAAATTATTTGACGAGCGAAAATATTAGGGCGGTTTTGATAACCGATTCTCAGTGCGTCTTTAAATCCCTTTGTTATTAATAAAACCGTGCGATCGCCTTTCCTTTCTAGTAACGCATTTGTAGCAACAGTTGTCCCCATTTTTACTACTTCTATTGTTTCGGTTGGGATGGGTTGATTATCAGCAAGACAGAGTATATTTCTAATCCCTTGAATGACAGCATCTTGATACCTTTCTGGATTTTCTGAAAGTAATTTATAGACAACTATCGATTGTTTTTTAGGCAAAGTAACAATTAAATATTGTTCTGTTTTTTGGGATAGTTTTTTGATGATTTCTGCATCATTAATCAGCGCAATAATATCGGTAAAAGTTCCACCACGATCTACAAAAAATTTACTCATTTTCTTGATTGATTCTCTTTGAATTGACACTAAAATAACTTCTATTGGTGTTGAAAAAATTGGCTAATTTGCTTTGATATCTGTAATAAACATATGTCCTGGTGAGTGAGTAATAGCAAACTCAACCCCACTATTCCTAATAGCTACTTGTGGTGTTACTCCGCACGCCCAAAATACTGGTACTTCGTCATCATTAATGCTAACAGTATCCCCAAAATCAGGCTGATTAATGTCACTAATCCCAATTGTTTCAGGAGATCCAAAATGAATGGGTGCGCCATGAGCATTAGAAAATTTACTGGTAATTTCCACCGCTTGAATTGCTTGAATTGGAGTTAAAGGACGCATAGAAACAACTAAATTTCCTGCAAAATTTTCAGCAGGTTCACAAGGAATATTAGTAATATACATGGGAACATTTCTGCCTTCTTCAATGTGTCTGACTGGTAAATTTGCTGCTATCATTGGTGCTTCAAAACTGAAACTACAACCAAGCAAAAAAGCAACAAAATCATCCTGCCAATAGTTGAGAAGATCAGTTACTTCTTCCACTAATTCCCCATTTTTAAAAATACGATATAGAGGTAAGTCTGTCCTTAAATCTGCTCCTGGAGCGACGATTTTTGGTTCTGAACTGCCTACATCGGTTACATCCAAAACAGGACAAGGTTTAGGATTTCTTTGACAAAAAAGTAAAAAATTGAAGGCTAATTTTTCAGGAAGAATAACCAGATTAGCTTGTAAATAGTTATCACATAAACCAGTGGTAGGTCTGACAATTTCTCCTGTTCTAAACAGTTCACGAACTTCCTGGGGTGTTGATGTTTGATTTGGAAAACTATTCATTGATGTTTACTCTTTGAATTTGGTTCATATTGTTAGAGTAACAAGTCTTCAAAGACTTGTCTGCTATAACTATAGGGAATATTAACTATAAATATAGTTAAACAATATTCCATTCCCATTCTTGTCTGTTTTGATTAAAGTTAATTTTAACAATTTCTGTAGGAGGATTAAGGCGATCGCCATTTTCTGAAAATTGTATTTGACCAGTTACTCCATTAATTATTTCTTGATTTATCTTCAAAAAATTATTCATATTTGTTGCTAATTCTTGATGATTATTAATGGGGTATCTTTCTAAAGTTCTAAAAACAGTTAACACAGCATCAAAAGCAGTCGCACTTCTCCAAGTTAAGTTATTTTCTCCCCATAGGTTGCTTCCAAGTATACAAAAGTTTTGTGCTATATGATTATTACTATTAATACCATTACTATTACTATTAAAATGCCAAGGTATACAAGCAATAATATTTCTGTTTTGATTTTCAATTAATTCTAGTTGATGGAGTTCATCAATCCAATTAATAACATTTTCTTGATAAAAAGTTGCTGAACCTGCAATCAAACAATGATTGACATTTAGCCTGCTAATAAATCCCGTATTCTTCAGCGAATTAGGTTCAATTCCACCATCAGGAATCAGAAAGATAATATTAACATTATTTTCTGTTATTTCAGTTAAATAGGGGCGAATTTGATTATGACTATTCCCCAAATTAGGATAATCATCTACGTGGTTAAATATACCTTTATTTTGTTGTAAAGCATCTTCAATTGTCTGTTTATAAGACAAACTATAGCTACTATTTTGATTATAAATAATAGAACTATTTTGAGGGACACTATTTGTATAAATTGTAGTCAAATGATCGACTAAGTTTCTAGCAGCAATACTATCTTGAGTTGTTAGTCGATAAAAGCTTAATTGTTCTGCTGTTGAGAAATTAGAAAGTTCATTAGATGTACTACTAAAATTCAGTAATACCATGCCATGATTTGCATAGATAGTTATTGCTTGTCTTGTCATTTCTGAAGAATAATGACCTAACACAGCAATAATATTTAATTCTGAAGATAATTCACATAATCTTTCTGCTGTTCTATTAGTAGGGAAATGGATGTTATTTTGTTCATTAACAATCAGAATTTTAATAACTATTTTTTGGTGATTATTATTGAGTCTAAAAAATGATTCCTCAAATTCATATATATATTCTAAGTCTGGTAATTGTTGATAGATGGAATAATTGATATAGGACTGTATTTGAGAAATTCCTCTTAAAATTTCATTAGCAACTTTACCTTGATTATGATAAAAAGGAACAACAACAGCTAATGTATAAACTTTAATTTTTTGTTCTTCTAAGTTGTTTTTATATTTTTCAATTAAGCAATTATTTAAGTAAATCAAAGTTTCTGGATTACCTGAACCATAACTTTCTCTCTCTATATTCCAAGCTGATACAAAACAGTGAAATGCTTGATAAAATAAACCCCTTTGATAAAAGTTTGTTGCATCAATTTTATCCTGAACTATATCTTGACTTCCTGAAAAGATAAAAAATTGATTACCTATACTACCTTGAAAATTATCATAATTCAGTTGAGGAGGAGGATTAAGTTTATAATTGTTCTGAGGATCAAGTAAAAAGTTTAATATTTTAGCCCACTCTCCAGCAATTTCTTCTTGATAAACACCCATTAATTTTGCTATTCTAGGATAAATATTCTTAGAAAGAGGATCAGCAATATCTTGGGATAATTTTTTTTCTCTTTTAGCTTTGTCTTTTATTTTTTGACGGGTATGACCTAACAAAATTTGAGCTACTTCTTTACGGGAATTTCCTAATAAATATAAACCAATAATATCCTCACGAAATTCATCAAATACTCCTGAATCAGTGATTTCATTTAATTTCTTTATAAATAAATCAATATCGATGTTTAATATTTCAAGAATTTCTTGTCTGATTTTTGTTTTCATTGATTAACTCACTATTCTCATTAGGATAATGCAATCATAATCAAACTTATTAACTAAATCACTGATGAGTATAGACATTTTTTCTATAACCATAGCAGCAAGAAATTTTCATTAGCATTGCTTCATCGTTGCAGAGAAGATTTTAGTTAATCTTAAAAATTCAGGCCACAAACCAGAGTAAGCTAAATAAAGGCAGTTGTAACGACACAAAATATGGCAACCATTAACGATAACTATCTCAAACTAAAAGCAGGATACCTCTTCCCCGAAATAGCAAGACGGGTAAACACCTTTGTCGAAAGTAACCCCGATGCCAAAATCATTAAACTAGGTATTGGGGATGTCACCGAACCCTTGCCCGAAGCTTGTCGCACTGCTATGATCAAAGCCGTAGAAGATATGGGCGATCGCAGTAGCTTCAAAGGCTACGGTCCAGAACAAGGTTACGGTTGGTTACGGGAAAAAATCGCAACCCAAGACTTCCAAGCTAGAGGCTGTGATATAGATGCCTCCGAAATATTCGTCTCAGACGGTGCAAAATGCGACTCAGGCAACATTCTCGACATTTTTGGCAAAAATAACAAAATTGCTGTAACTGACCCTGTATACCCCGTTTATGTAGATACCAATGTTATGGCCGGCCATACAGGGGAAAACAAGGACGGAGAATATGAAGGTTTAGTGTATTTGCCCATCAGTGCAGATAACAACTTTCTTGCAGACATCCCCACAGAAAAAGTTGACCTCATTTATCTCTGTTTCCCCAACAACCCCACCGGTGCCACAGCAACAAAAGAGTATCTCAAAGCTTGGGTAGACTACGCCAAAGCCAACGACTCCATTATCTTTTTTGACGCTGCCTACGAAGCCTTTATCACCGATGACAGTTTACCCCATTCTATCTACGAAATAGAAGGAGCCAAAGACTGTGCCATCGAGTTCCGTTCCTTTTCCAAAAATGCAGGGTTTACCGGTACTCGTTGCGCGTTCACTGTCGTTCCCAAACAGTTAACCGCCAAAGCAGCCGACGGATCTGAGGTAGAATTATGGAAACTGTGGAACCGTCGCCAGTCCACCAAATTTAACGGCGTTTCCTACATTGTGCAACGGGGTGCAGAAGCAGTCTATTCCGAAGCAGGAAAAGCCCAAATCAAGGCATTAGTTGACTTTTACCTCGAAAATGCCAAAATCATCTGTGACAAGCTTACTAGCGCAGGTTTTGAGGTGTATGGTGGGATAAATGCACCTTATATCTGGTTAAAAACCCCCCATAACCTCTCTAGTTGGGATTTCTTCGATAAACTCTTACAAACTACCAATGTGGTAGGAACCCCTGGATCTGGTTTTGGAGCAGCCGGAGAAGGTTATTTTCGTATTTCTGCCTTCAACAGTCGGGAAAACGTAGAAGAAGCCATGAAACGCATTACAGAGCAGTTTAAAGCTTAAATAGTTTGGTGGGCAATGCCCACCCTACAGAGTTATTCTTGAGAAGTAATCAACTAAGATTATAGGTACATTCAATAGCTTATATTCTTGTGAAGATTGAAGATAATTTTTGATTCTAATTCAATGTACAATGTATTCTGGTAATCAAAGATTGTTTACTTGAATAAATCAGGAGAAACTATGTCTGCTTCATTCATTGTATTGTTAGGGGACATTCCCCATAAACTTGATTCTAGTCCATATCAAGGCGGGTTTCAATTTGACCAAGACCTTCCTCCAAATACTTCTAAGCCTTCAATATTAATGGTAAGTGTTCAGGGGCTTGTTGAGCCTACCAAAGTGTTACTTAATGGCACATTAATCGGTGAATTGACCCCTACTTTTAATGACGAATTCTATTGGGGGGCCCAAATGATTAACGTGGGTGCCAGGGACTCAAGGGGTCCAGAATCTGGTGAATCAGTGCTGTTTCCCAAGAACCAATGGGTTGATTGGAACTTGGGATTTGGCTTTTTATCCTGAAGATACAATTAAACGAGTTAGGTTGGTGCGTAGAGCAGATGGTTATTACTGTCAATTCTGCATCTCTGTTGATGTCAAAGAGGAATTACATCCAACTCATAAAACCATTGGTTTAGATGTTGGTTTAAAGGAATTCTATACTGACTCAATGGGACAAACTGAACCCAACCCTAGATTTTATCGTCAAGGAGAAAAAAGATTAAAGTTTCATCAACGTCGTGTTTCTCGTAAAAAGAAAGGCTCAACTAACCGTAAAAAAGCCATTAATAAACTTGGTCGTAAACATCTCAAAATAAGTAGGCAACGTGAAGAACACGCAAAGAGACTTGCCCGTTGCGTAATCCAATCTAACGATTTGGTAGCCTACGAAGACTTGAGGATTAAAAATTTAGTTAAAAACCATTGTTTAGCCAAGTCTATTAATGATGCTGGTTGGTATCAATTTAGAAGATGGTTAGAGTATTTTGGCAAAAAAATGGGCAGAGTAACTGTTGCAGTTAATCCTGCTTATACAAGCCAAATTTGTTCTAATTGTGGTGCTGTTGTTAAAAAATCTCTATCTACAAGGACTCATGTTTGTGCTTGTGGATGTCAATTAGATCGGGATGAAAACGCAGCCATAAATATTCTTAATCGAGCCTTGGGTACTGTAGGGCATACAGGAACCTGGATCTTAGATCAGAACGCTTCAGGAGATTTTTCCTCTACTGTTGTTGGAGTAATCCTGCATCAGCAAGACGAGTCGTTGATTGAAGAATCCCCGTACCTTTAGGTCGGGGAGTGTCAAAGCACAAACAACAGGGAAAGTAGCATACAAATCCCTGCTTTCATGGCTTTTCGCATGAAAAAAACTCCTATTAGGTTAAAAAAAGGTTAAAAAATGACAAAAGCTTAATCAAGAGACTATTTAAGTTAAATAATTTCCTAAAACTCTTTGACACTTGCCAGTGTAGCGGAAATTACATTTATGTCAAGAGCATTCCTCTTTATCATTTATCATTTATCATTTATCATTTATCATTCGTTTGGAAGTAGGGGCGAGGTAACCTCGCCCCTACTTGAAACCTCTCCCAAACTTCTTTCTCCGGAACGGGAGAGGCTTGAAACCAAAATGTTCAATGTTCAATGTTTAATGTTCAATGTTTGGTAATCTTGTTATATTTCTTCACATCCTAGGGTGGGCAATGCCCACCCCATACTTCTAACCGCGTTGGTGTCGAAGTTCTAAAAATTGCTGCTCCATTTTTGTCATTAAATTAAAAGGGAAAGTTCCTTCTCGGTATAAATGAGCCGGAATTTTATGTTTAATTTCTTCGTGTAACTGAGGTAATTCACTCCAATGGCGACCACATTGAATGTGATGAGCAGTATGATAACCTAAATTACAGGTACACAAGTTGTACCAGCGATCCATAATGTTGTAGGTTGCTTTATGGGGATCTTCTTCATCTAAACCGGCATGATGGTCATAGGTTTCATGGACAGACATAAATAACAAAAAGACCATTGGGATAATAAACATGATTAATGTTTTAACCCAATCGATGTAACATAATACACCCAAAACTAAGGCTGTTAACAACAAATTTTGAATCAGTTTATTGCGAGATTTAGTATGTCTTTGTCCCACCTTAAATGCTTTAGGATATGACATCAAAGTTACCTTAAATGTATATTCAAGACGCGACATCAAGCGACCTTGAGGAGTTTTCCAAGCTGATTCATCGAGGGATTGATCTAAATAATTAAGATGATGGCCTAGGGTATGGTGCAAAACCCATGCTTCTCCGACAATTCCTGTTTGCATACCCATGATGAGTTCAATGAGACGATTAGCCCAAGGTACAGTAAAGAAATTATAGTGTTGATGATGATGATTCCAACAACAAATCCATCCTTTAATATTAAGACTGAGGGGCATCCAAATAAGCAGTGGCCACAGAGAATGACTAAAGAAAAATATAAACAAATCTATCCCTAAAACTAGCAAAATTACAGTGACAGGATAGTAATCGATTCTTTTTTTGACCAACATATTTAAGGTAAATTAGGTGAACTTGTTGAAAGATTTAAGGCAGTAAGCCTTTATTATGTATCCTTATTCTGTCTGAGAATAATTCTCAGTTCAGAAAGGATCTCCAACAACCTTACCATTTCACCTACTCTTGTTACAATCTGTTAAGTAACGGGATATTCTTACTTTTTTTAGATTACTTTCTAAGCAGACTCAGCAACTGTGGGGTTTTCTGCCTGGTCGCCCATAAAAAAAGGATAAGCGTTCTAATTGTGCTTATCCTCGGTTTTTGTGCTAACTAGCAGCTAAATATTCTTTCACGTTAGCCCGTCTTCTCCGCAGTTGGGCTAAAGCTTGATGTTCTAATTGACGAACCCGTTCCCGACTAATGTTCATGCGTTTACCAATTTTGGCTAAGGACAGTTCTTTGCCATCTTCTAGACCAAAACGTAAGGTCAAGACAGTTCTTTGTTGGGGAGTTAACTCCGCCATTAAATTACTCAAATCCTGACGCAATAATTCTTGGGTAATGTAAATATCAGGAGATACTCCTTGATCTTCCAATAATTCCGAAAGTTCCGTATCTTGGTTATCCCCCACTCTCACATCTAAAGAAATGGGTTGACGGGCAATACTGAGAAACTCCCGAATTTGTGCTGGTTCAATTTCTAATTCTTGGGCAATTTCGGCCGGTGTGGCACTTCTTCCTAAGGTTTGAGAGAGTTCTCTCTGGGTTTTCTTGATTTTGTTCAGTTTTTCGGTAATATGAATCGGGAGACGGATGGTGCGCGCCTGTTGAGCGATCGCCCGTGTGATGGCTTGGCGAATCCACCAGTAAGCATAAGTAGAAAATTTATAGCCTTTGGTGGGGTCAAATTTCTCCACACCTCTTTCCAGTCCTAAACTTCCTTCTTGAATAAGATCCAGAAATTCCATGTTGCGCTTTTGATATTTCTTGGCAATGGCAACCACTAGGCGCAAATTGGCTTCAATCATCTTTCTCTTAGCCCGTTCACCCTGTTCTAAGGCTTTTTTAAGAGCTTTTTCGTCTACATCTAGCTCTTTAGCCCATTGTTTGACTGTGGGTTCTTTCTCTAAGCTTTGAGCTAATTCCTCTTTTTTCTCCAAAAAATTCATCATTTTTTGGACTTGTTTGCCATAAATAATTTCTTGTTCATGGGTTAACAGAGGTACCCGCCCGATCTCATGCAGATAAGTCCGCACCATATCTGCTGAATACATGGGCTGTTTGGTTTTGGTGTTAACGTTAGCAGTGGGCATTGGTACTATATGACTCCTTTAAACCTGCTTATAAAGTCTGTTGCTAAACTTATCTTTCGCATAAATTGTCTTTGTTAATACAGAAAGACTAGAAAGAAAAGCTACAAGGTGAAGTCGGTATGACTTTAACTTGTTTGTATTTTAGCTCATTCGTTTAGACGATGACAATATTTGAAAGGTTCATTGATTGGGATCATATTCCTGGAAACATTAGAATTTTGTTACAATTTCTTAGACTCATTAGGGTGAAATGTTCGCTAACCTAGATAGGGAAAGAGGCTAATCAAGCCTTTGTTATTCGTTAATCAGGATCAATGCTATGTCGGACTTAAATCGTGGCATTATGAAGTTTGAAGGGGCTGATAAACCTTTCTTGGTAGCTGTTTCAGCCTTTTTAGTTCTCGGTGCTATTACTGCTCTCATTATCTGGGCCTTGAAAACGGCCTATACCGTTGGTTAAGTTTTCTTGATAGTTTCTTACTAACAATAAAATTTTGTTAAGCTTAAACGCTAATTTCCTAACGATCGCCAAACCCACTCCTTTACTGGGGCAGGTTTGGCTTGACTTAGCAGTAATTATTATTATGTTGCTGCTATCGGCCTTTTTTTCTGGCTCAGAAACAGCCATTACGGCCTTTGATAATTTCAAGTTACGGGGACTAATCGACAAGGAGGGCGATTCGTCTGGAGTTTATCGTTTAGTCTTGGAAAATCGTCGCCGCTTTATTACTAGCTTATTGATTGGTAATAATTTGGTCAATAATTTTTCAGCTATTCTTACCAGTAATTTATTTGCCATGTGGTTGGGAAGTGCTGGTTTAGGAGTTGCTACGGCGGTGGTTACAATTATTGTCTTGATTTTTGGAGAAATTACCCCTAAATCTTTAGCTATTCTCAATACTCGTGCGTTTTTTCGTTGGTGTATTCGTCCCATTTTTTGGTTATCTAAAGTATTATCATTTCTGAGAATTGTTCAGATTTTCGAGAGAATTACCCAAAAAACAATTCAGTTATTTGAAGGAAAATCAGACAAAAATATCCCGGTAGGAGAATCATTGACCGATCTACAATTAATGATCGAAATTTTGGGAGGTAAAGGAAAACTTGATTTATATAAACATCAACTATTAAATAAAGCGTTGAGGTTAGATCAATTAATGGCTAAAGATGTGGTTAAACCTCGCCTAGAAATGATTACCATTGCCCATGAATTAAGTTTGCAAGAATTAATTAACTTATCCTTACAAACCGGCTATTCTCGTATTCCCGTGCAAGGAGAATCTAAAGATCATATTGTGGGTATTGTTAATCTGAAAAAAGCCTTACAAACTTTGCAATCTGTTCCTAAAGAAAGACGCTCTCAAATTAAAGTAACAGAAGCAATGGATAACCCCATCTATGTTCCCGAAACTAAGCGCGCTCCTAGTTTATTAAAAGAAATGCTGCAACAGCGATTTCATATTGCTATTGTTGTTGATGAATATGGGGGAACTGTAGGGTTACTGACCTTAGAAGACATTTTAGAAGAATTAGTGGGAGAAATTTATGATGAAAGTGATTCCCCTTATATTCGTCAAAATTTATCCACTGGCGATCGCTTAGTTTAAATGTAAATAAATATGCTATGAAAGAGAGTATTTTCAGAAAATCAGCTATTGTTGCGGCTTTAGGCAGTGTATTGCTAGTAATTACTTTTGCATTTTTATTATTTGAAGATCACAGAAAAGTTCACACTTTAGTATTAGCAACGGGGCAAAAAGAAGGTCAATATCATGCTTTTGGTCAAGCATTATCTAAGGTTGTAAATAATCATAATAATCGGATAAATATCAAAGTTATAGAGAGTAATGGATCTCAAGAAAATCTTGAATTATTACAAAATAAAGATGCACAACTAGCCTTAGTTCAAAGTGATGCAATAATCAATAATTCTACCAAAGCAGTTGCTTTTCTTTTTCCCGAAGTATTCCATTTAATAGTTCGTCAAGATTCTCAAATAGATGATATTAGTGATCTTGAGGGAAAACGTATTGCTTTGATGTCAGAAGGCAGTGGTTCGTATAATATGTTTTGGAGATTGCAAGAACACTATCAATTAGATATTGATAAAATCAAAACTATTCCTTTGCCAATTACCGAAGCACATCAAGCATTAGAAAATGGAGAAGTAGATGGGTTATTTCGGGTTGTTTCCTTAGAAAGTCGTGCCGTTGTTCAATTACTCAACAATCCTCAAATCAAACTAATTCCTATCGATCAAGGAGCCGCTTTACAACTAGAACTTCCTGCATTAGAAGTGATGTCAATTCCGAAAGGAAGTTATAATGGTGCTAGTCCCACTCCCTCAGAAGATTTGCCAGCAGTAGGAGTGCGAGCGGTATTAATTACTAATAAAAAGATTAATCGAGAAATTATTTTTGAAATTACGAGAATATTATACGAAGCAAGGAACGAATTGGTGCAAGAATTTATCCAAGCTTCTATGATTGAACCCTGGGATGAAAACCCACATTTAGGGTTTACATTTCATCCGGGTGCATTGGATTATTATAATCAGGGTAATCCTAGTTTTTTGGTAGAATATGCAGAAGCGATCGGCTTAGTTTTATCGGTTTCAATGTTATTAATATCTGGGGTGTGGCAAATGCGTTCCTGGTTCACAGGAAAACAAAAAAATAGAGCAGATTTATATAATTTACAGTTACTAAAAATCATCGATCACATTCAAGAAACTGAAGATTTACAGCAGTTAAGAAAGATAAGAGGGCAACTTTTAGCTATGTTAAATGAAGTGATTGTTGATTTAGATAAAGATTTAATCAGTCCTGAGTCTTTTCAATCATTTACCTTTCCTTGGCAAGTTGCTTTATCAGCAACCTATCAACGAGAAAATTGCTTAGTTCGTTTAGAGAATGATTAACCTAGAAACTATGAAAACTGCTTTAAAGTGGTTTCTGGATAATGTTTATAGATTTTTAATGTCCATTGCCCACCTTGCATTTTAAAGCTTTTTTTACTAGAAATAATGCTATAGCACTTCTCATACTTGTGAGGTACAGAGTTTTCTAGTTTTAGGAGTTCGGAGTTCGGAGTTCGGAGTTCGGAGTTAGGTATTAGGTGTACCTCATGAGTCCGAGAAA
>JAAUYK010219230.1_pt1 | contig 41075 bp, 30 predicted proteins | sample 7278021 | NCBI WGS metagenome assembly JAAUYK01 (sample SAMN14350223, study PRJNA611818) | marine sediment metagenome | isolation source: surface marine sediment (1.8m) | place: French Polynesia: Moorea | collected 2018-08
ACGCAGCAAAAAACCTGGAAAAACTAGGCCGAGCTACGGCCAAAGTTACGCCTGTGGACAAGTCAGAGCCGACTCCCTTGGATGAAGCAGGAAGTAAAATAAACTCAAACCAAGTTATCATGAGCCTAAAAACTTGATGGGTAAGTTTGAGTAAGTTTTATATAGCGGAGTCTAAAACAGTAAACGATTAGGATGAACATCGACGGTTCTAGGGAGTATTTTTTGATTGGCACAGCCTTCTGATGAAGTACAATTATCTTCATAAAGGGCTAACTCAAACCAAAATGTTGTACCGATTCCCACTTCACTAATCAAATTAATTTGACTATGATGTTTATCAATAATATTTCTAACAATTGATAGTCCTAAACCTGTTCCTTCAAGGGTATGAACTCGATTTTCTACACGGAAAAAACGATCAAAAATAGCCGCTTGATCTTCGGGGGCAATACCAATACCGCTATCAGAAATTTCTACTCTAACACAAGATTTATCATTAAATTGTTTTGATTTAGTTTTAAAATAATAAGCACGAATGACAATTATCCCCCCAGAAGTAGTAAACTTTAGAGCATTGCCAACTAAATTAGTCATTACCTGTAACAATAAATCATAATGTCCTAAGATTAAAGGTAAATTTGATTCAACTTCTTTCTTGAAAGTTAACTGCTTATCTTTGGCATTCAATTGATAACTTCTTAGAGTTTGTTCGATTAATTGGGATATATCTACCCCATTCAAATGATAGGTTTTAGAAGATTCTAAACGGGATAAATCTAAGACATCATTAACTAATCTAGTCAGGCGATCAGTTTCATGATTTGCAGTTTCTAGAAATTCTTTTTTTTCTGTTTCTGTTAAGTCTTCTCCAAATTCTGAGAGGGTTTCTATAAAAGATTTAATGTTAAATAAAGGGGTTCTTAACTCATGAGATACATTGCTAATGAATTGACTTTTAGCTTCGTTTAATTCTACTTCACGGGTAATATCTTGTACCGTCATCACTATTCCTTTCAGGGTTTCTCTCTGTTTATCAAAAACTTGAGTTAACAAAACTCGCACAATTCTTGATATAGGTTGGCTGATATTAATGCGATATTCTCCTGGGCTAATCCTGGGTTGTAAAGCTTGATTTTCCGAGGTTTCATCGGATTCTAATTCATCAGAAACAGTCGTACTTTGCAGCATCATTTGTTCTAAAGGAAGTTGTAACTGCTCCGTCAATTCTGAGGGTAAAAGTTCCAGTATATTTTGACCAATGACATTTTTCCCATCCCAAACAAACATCCGTCTTGCTGTGGGATTAACTAACAATAAGTTGAGATCAGCATCTAATAAAATTGCCCCATCAACAATAGTAGAAACTAAGGTATCTAATTTCGCTTTTTCTGCCGTTAATTCCTCTATATTTTGCTCTTCATAGCGTTCAAGACGTTTGGCCATTTCATTGAAACTAAAAATTAATTCCCCTAATTCCCCACCAAAGGGAAGATTAATTCTTTGTTTAAAGTTTCCAGCTGCAATATTTTTAACCCCCACTAATAATTCTTTAATAGGAAGAGTAATCGTTAAAGCATTAAAAACTGCCCCTAAAATGACCATAGCCCAAATAGCAACAAAAACAGCGATGGTAACATCACGGGTTAAATTAGAAGAATTAACCACTGTTGCATTGGGATTAATACCAATAGCTAAAAACCCTAAATTTTGCCCTTCATGTTTAAGAGGAACGAAAACATCCGTTACTTCCCCGTTGGGACTTTGATGTTGTCTAACTGAGGGTAAGCTATGGTCGTCGGAGGAAAAAGTAGGCAGTTGTAAACGACGTTCAATAGTCAAGGAATTTTGAACTTCAGCCGATGAATAGGGGATACCAAAGAAAATTTTTCCTGTGTTATCAGTGTAAATGATGTAACGAATACTGGAGGTGCTTTGATAAAAACGACTGGAAAAACGAGCAACTTCTGTTAAATTATCTTCAGCAACCAGAGGGGCTACATTAGAAGCGAGTAATAACCCCAAATCTCTACCAAAGCGCGTATCATTTAGTTGCGCGTCCCTCTGAATGGTATTAACTGCCCAAAAGGTTAAACCACTCATAAACAAGGAGACGGCCAGAGTAGCAACCGCCATTAACTTGGTTTGCAGGGTGAATTCTGACCACCAACGTCTGAGAATCTCTTGAATTTGGGATAGGAGGTGAAACAAGGCTAACTTAGTTCAAGATTTTTTTGCTTTTATTATCGCCACATAGGAGAGACGTAATCTCCCTCTTTTATGTTCTCATCTTACCCTATGTCTAGGGTAGTCTCCAATCAATTCTTTCAATATATTTTTTGATGCTTTCAGTAAAGGCAGCTCCAATTAATCCTTCTGCCTTCTGCCTTCTGCCCCCTGCCTCCTGCCTTCTTCAAGAATGAGGTTGTCCAAATAAGACTAGAGAACAACTTAATTTTTTGAGAACTTCTGTAGTAATATCACTCACGGCTAAACCACCTACGGTACGACGACGAAAGGATCTTAAAATCAACAAATCAAACTGATGAGAAGCGCGGATAATTACTTGTGCAGGATCATCATGAATTATCATTTTTATTTGATATTTTTCTGATAATTTGTATTCAGTGATTAACCGCAATAAGCTAGTTTTAAATTCTGTAATTTGGTCTTGTGGTGTTTGGCGATCGCAGATATGTAAGAGGGTTATTTTTCCTTGGTTAGAATCAGCAAGTAGTTGAGCAAATTTAATGGTTTCTAAAGTAACTTTACTTAAGTTTTTGATCGGCACTAAAATTCTGTTTAAGTTGACAGGATTATCCAACAAACGCATTACGGCAACAGGACAATGAGACGACCAAAATACAGTATCTAAAATTGTTCCAAATAGTCTCGCTTTTAAGCCGATATTTTCACTCCATCCCATGATAATTAAGTTAGCATTTTTTTCTTTTGCACTGCGACTAATTCCTTGAGCAACGTCATCATCAATACGAATAATAGGTTGAGCATCTACTTCAAATTCTTGACTAATTTCTATTGCTCGCTCCAATAATATTTGACCTTGTTTAAGGTTTCCATCTACTTGTGGATCATCCATGTGAACACCAGCATTAGCAATACAAACCGGAACAATAATCCCTGATTCTTGTTTAGCTAATAAAGAACCCATTTCCAGCAAATCTCGTTGAGTATAGGGATTATAAATAGGTATAACTACAGTAAAATGATCATTCTTTGTTTCAGTTTGTAATTGGGGCAACCATTCTTCTAAGGTATTTTCTATACTTCTATCTTCTTCATTTTCTCTTGTTTTTGGTAACGGCAATTTTGTGGCGAACTGTGCTGTTAAGACTGGTCCTAAAATAGAGGTAATTAACATTAACACAATAATGCTATTAAAAATAGTTTCGTTGAGCAATCTTTCCCCTGCTGAATTTTGAACCTGATAAGCAGCTAAAGCCGCAGCTAAAGTTGCAGCAACTTGAGGTAATGACAAAGACCACATAGTAAGTGATTCAGCCCAAGTATAACGATAAATAAACTTAGCAGCCGTTGCAGCCAGTAATTTAGCAACTATCAAACCACCAACAATACCAATTACTAAAGGTAGTTGAAATTCAATAGTCTTAATAAAAGCTGGAATGTCTAACAATAGTCCCATTCCTATAAAAAAGAAGGGAATAAATAACGTTCCTCCTACAAACTCTACCTTCTCTTTAACAGGACCATTTCCTACCACATCATTTACAGCTAAACCAGCCAAAAAAGCCCCAACAATTTTATCAACATTGATTAATTGTGCGCCTATAGCAGCTAGAAAAACAGCTAATAAAACAAATAAAAACTGATTACTTTCCTCATCACCACTGCGCCTAAAGTATTCTTTCCCTAACCAGCGAAAACCAAAAAGAATAATAACAGAATATAATCCCAAAGAAACCAATTGAATAACTAAACTAACCGCCGAAAAATCTCCACTATGAATAGAAACACAAATAGCTAACACTAACAAAGCAGCAATATCAGTAAAAATAGTTGCTCCAATAGTAACCATCACAGCTTGATTCTTAACCATTCCTAAGCGTTGAACAATAGGAAAACCTAACAAAGTGTGAGAAGCTAAAAGGGAACCAATTAAAATAGAAGAATTCCAGCCATAACCAAAACGAATACCAACATAAGTTCCCATTAATAGGGGCAAAAAGAACGTCAAACTACCAAAAACTAAAGAGCGTTCTTTTGTTTTGCGAAATTCATCCAAATCTATCTCTAAACCTGCCACAAACATGAGATAAATTTTACCAATATCGGAAAATAATGCGATACTCTCTGAATCAGCATCTAACAGATATAAGCCATCTTTTCCTAAGACAACACCAGCAAATAGTAACCCCACTAAACCAGGAAGACGTAACCGTTCAAAAATAGGCGGTAACGTCAAAATAACTAATAATAAGATTGTAAAAGAAACTAAAGGATTATTGCGTAAAAGAGATAACAAATTTTCCATTTAGGTTAATCTTAGCTGATTACTTTAATCATTTTGACATACTCCCCCATTAACCGCTACGCAGTATAACAGGGGATTAGTAATCTGCTGTTTTTGAGTTCAGAATTTGTGTGCGTGAAGTACCTCCATCACGTCACAGAGATAGGCTATGCCGGAATAATCGTCAAAAAACCGCGCTGCTACCTCATCCGAAATTTTTACAGCCATATCACGATTGGGAGTAAGCACCTCGAACTTTATATTTGAGTAGGTGTCGGAAACAGTGGGTCGTCCGGAGGAGCGCACGTTACGACTACCTTTACCGCCAGCGTCTACAACTGTGTAACCGGTAGCCCCGGCTTCATCGATAATTTTGCCGATTTTTTTCAGGAGCAACTTCTCCGTAACGATGACGAGTTTGGTGGCTTGCTGAGTCATTTTCGATACCTGTATTAATTAAACTAAATAGAAATTTGAGTAAACGGCAGCATTCTGTATTATGGCACTTATCTAGTGCAGCGTGGTGAAAATAACCCACCAGTCTCCAAAGGCTCAAACCCTTACCAATCAATACTTTTGCCTTTTGCCTTTTGCCTTTTGCCTTTTGACTTCCGCGTAGCGGCACTAGCCGCCGCGTTGGTCTTTGGGTTGGGGGAACACAGGCACACTGCGACCCCTCCCAAATCAGCCGCCAAGTGCCTGAGCCAGACCGATAAAGAGCGGTATTCCGATGGCCAGAGCAACCGGTGTACCGACGGCTGTGGAGGAACCAATATAGGCGGAGGGGTTAGCTGAAGGAATCCCCGCTCGTAAAGTGGGAGGACCTGAGATGTCGGAACTAGAGGAGGCGATAACGGCTAGGATTACTACTCCGCCAAGGCTAAATCCGGTGAGATAGTGTGCAATCAGTCCCAAACCGAAGGCAATAAGTCCATGTAATAACGGAGCTATAAAAGCATAGATGGCGTACCATTGACCGACTTTCCGTAGCTCGCCAATCCTTGCAGTGGCTTCCATTCCCATTACCAGCATCAATATGGAAAGTAACCCACGGAAGGGGGGAGCAAAGAAGTTATCATAGACGCTGTCAGGCACGGTTACCAAACCTAGAGCGAGGCCAAGTAGCAGTGCGGATAGGGCTGAACCCTGAAGACTTTCCTTGATAATGGGCCATATTTTCACCTTCTCGCTTTCGCGCTTAGGATACCCCTGTGCAGTAATGCTAGTAGTGCTAGCAGTGCTATGCTCTCCGTAATATTCTTGTTCGCCGTAAAATTCCTGCTTGCTACGATACTCCTCTTCAGCAATGCGCTGCTTTTTCTTGCTGGAATAAACACTGGCTAAGACGATAGCAGTCACGAGTGCTGGTATGTCCATGAAGGGATAGAGTGCTGCTGCCCAAGCTTCGTATTCGATACCTTCTGTTTCCATTAGGGTTAGGGCTGCAGCGAGGGTAGAACCACTCACCGCACCAAATAAGCCTGATGTGGCAATGGCATCTAGGGTTTTGACCTTCGGCATTTTGGCCAGGGTGTAGCGACCGATGAAGACTATTAATATCCCTGTTACCACAGCTAAAAAGGCGGGCAAAAGCATCGCCGCAAGGTTGGCATTACGAATGGCAATACCGCCGCTCAAGCCAACTTTGATGAGCAGCATGAAGACAATAAACTTATAAACAGCATCGGGAATTTGCAGTCTACTATTGACGGCTGCAACAACCATCCCACCAATTAGAAAGCCTAGTGTGGGGGACTGCAACTTGCCTAAAAAGAGCGTCACGAAATCAGATAAAAAATCCATATTGTAATTTCTCCTTAATTATTTCTTAGGGGTCAGGAGATAACAGAATAGAGTTAAATCAATTACCCTTTTATTTCTCATTGATTTAACTCTATCTCATTTTGTCCATAAAAGCTCAAAAAAATCCAAAAATTTGAGAAGTATTATTTTATTTAATTGATAATTTAAGCTTATGATTTCTAGCTAAGTCATAGGCTTTACTGAATTAACCGTGTTTCAAGAAAAAAATTAAGGATTGATGACATTATGGTTGTTTATCCTTTCGTTTCCTTGACTATATTTTCCATAGTTAACTAAAAATAAATATTTATTCCTCTATTAACTTCCCTTTATTTATGATCCCAAACAAATTATTAAGTTTTATGGATAAAATATATTTTGTAGCGAATGTTACAGAATTATTTGTTATAAATAGTAATGAGGGTGAAATAAACCAAAGAAGAAATCACCATAAGCAATGGGAGTTTAAAAATTATGTCTACCCAACAACAAGCAAGAGCGTTAATGATGCGTCATCATCAAATGGTCAAAAATCGTCAACAATCTATGTTAGGACGCGCGGCCGCTGAAATTGGTGTTGATGTTGAAAAAGATTATTGGACTACCATTCAAGGTAAACCCTGTTCTGGTTTCCGTAGTTCTTATGATCGTTGTCATGCTGCGATGAGTTAGTAATTTTTAATGTTTTTTCTTGATCATAGTAACTCAATGAAACTATTGCAGTATCGACAATCATAAGGTGTTCTTAAGGAGAAGGACACCTTATTTTGATAATGAAAATATTTATAGTATTTTCATTATTATTTATCGGAATTAAGACAAGAAAATTTTTTCCAAGATAAAAATACGATTATTTAATTTATCTTAATAAAAAGTCACTTTTAAAGAATTTATATTGGCGAGAAGATCAGGTTTTGCAGCTAAGATTATTTGATAAAATATAGATAATGATTTAGGAAAATATAATCATGTTATTAACTATAAAAGCTAAAGCAGTGTTTATAGCATCTTTGATAGTTGGTATTTCCTTAGCCTCTTCACCAGTCGCTTCTGCACAAGAAGGTCCTTGTCTAGGAATTTCCGATAAAAATCCTTATCCTTCCTATGAATCAACCATAAATCCCTTTCCAAGAAACCAATTACCTCCAGGTATTTTTGGTGGTGAATTAGACCAGGGTTTAGTGAGGACATGGAATCCAAATTCAAATGTTAATTTACGTCAACAAGCTAATACGAGTAGTCAAGTATTAAGAAATATTAGCGATCGAAGTGTAATACCACTATATGGTGGATATTACTCTGAAGATAATTATTGGTGGTGGTTTACAGAATATGAAGGGAAGAAAGGATGGATTAGATCCGATTATGTATGCGGTGATCCTCAATAATGCGATGCGATTGAGGCAGATTTCAGATTAAGACATCTCCCCAGAGCAGTACGCTGGTGCTTACTACTGGATTGGTTTTGACTATATTTCAAACCTAATTCAGTTATTTGGTTTAGAGGATAAAAGTCATCTTTGCTGTGGTGGATAGTGATAAATCGGTTATATTAAGGGAATGTTACAAATTTATGATAAAGTAATCCCTGTTTAATCCTATTCATCTTTGAGAACATTATTGAGCCAACTTACGTCTATAAGACCAATACCAGCCTGATCGGGCAATCGTATAATGACACAATTACACCACGCCTTTACTCTATTCCTCAGTTTGCTGGTGGAAGCTTTCCCCTTTTTGCTGTTAGGGGTATCCTTATCAAGTGCCTTACTCCTCTTCATAGATGAGGGAAAGTTAATAGCAACTATTCCTAAAAATCCCTTATTAGGGGCGATCGCCGGTAGTTGTATCGGTTTTCTTTTTCCGGTGTGTGAGTGTGGAAATGTGCCAGTAGCGCGACGGTTTCTTCTACAGGGACTGCCCAACTCAGCAGCTATCGGTTTTTTATTAGCAGCCCCCACAATTAACCCGATTGTAATTTGGTCAACCTGGGTGGCGTTTCGGGGTCAACCAGAAATTGTTTTTTATCGCATTCTTTTCTCTTTGATCATCTCCATTGCTATTGGTTGGATTTTCAGTGTACAAAAAGATCCCCGTCCCATGCTACAACCTTTATTGGCCAAACGGATCACCATGTTATCCCGTAAACCCAAGTTTGCCCGTTCCAGAAAACAAGAACCAAGCTTAAAAGAGTCGATGTTATTACAGTCGGGGACATTTTTACTGGGAAGCGATAAAGGTCCAATGCGACTAGATGAAACATCAGTGGCAACATTAACCATGAGTTCCGATCAATCATCGGTTCTGAATGGACGTTTAAAATTATTTCTGGAAAATGTTACCCAAGAACTGAGAGAATTAGGAGGGATGTTAATTGTAGGCAGTGCGATCGCGGCTTGTCTACAAGTCTTTGTTCCTCGCGAGATTGTTTTGAGTTTGGGACAGGGAAGCATTAGTTCAATCCTGGCCATGATGTTATTAGCGGCCATTGTTTCTATTTGTTCAACAGTAGATGCATTTTTTGCTTTATCTTTTGCCTCAACTTTTACCACGAGTTCTCTGTTAGCATTTCTGGTGTTTGGGCCGATGATCGATATTAAAGCTGTTGGTTTAATGCTTTCAATTTTTCAACCCAGAATGATAGTTTATTTATTCGCACTGGCCGGACAGTTAACCTTTATCTTGGCTTTGTTTCATAGTTACTTTCTCTGAAATACCTGTCTTAAGTAATGGAGAATGGATAAGTCGAGTGTAGAATAAGGAAATATTAAATTCTAAATTCTTATCTCTCCTGTAAAGGATCGGTTTTCGGCCGAATTAATTCATTATCAATTGTCAATTATCCATTGATAAAAGAGGTCAAATAATCTTGATGAATGTACTATCTAAATTGAAACTTACTCCTAAGCTAAAGCTTTTTTTACCAGGTTTAGATATCTTAGCTATTCTCGCTTGGGGTGTTCTACTCTTCAAATATTGGGTAACCCGTCAGCTAAGATTATTAATCCACCCTAACTATAATTTGCTGGTTCTTGCCACTGGTATCCTCTTAATTATTTTGGCAGGTATCAAAGCTTGGTTATGGGTTCAAACCCTGCGTCAAAAGGGTAATAGTGGGGAAACCGTGGAACATATCACTATTTTTCCCCCAGGATGGGGTAGTAGTTTCTTGATTATTTCTGCGATCGCTGGTTTTATTATTCCTCCGACCATTTTTGATAGTCAAATGGCTTTGCAACGGGGTATTTCAGGAACTTTACCCATCACCCAAAGCGAAATTCAAAGCTTTGCCTTGAATATTAAACCAGAAGAAAGATCGCTAATCGACTGGATCAGAACCCTTAATGCTTATCCCGAACCGGATGCTTATAAAGATCAAAAAGCCAATATAACGGGGTTTGTGGTTCATTCTCCTTTACTCCCTGAAAATTATATCTTATTGAGTCGTTTTATTATTACCTGTTGCGCTGTGGATGCTTATCCGGTGGGACTTCCTGTTAAGTTAGAACGAGATCGTAGTAATTATCCTCCCGATACTTGGCTACAAATAGAAGGGGAAATGATGACGGAAACCCTGACTATTGATAGACAAACTATGCAACAAACACGGGCGCAAAAACGACAGTTAGTGTTATCGGCTAATAGTATTACGACTATTCCGACTCCTAATGATCCTTATGGGTATTCTAATTAGTTATCAGTGATCAGTTATCAGTTATTACTTCTCTATATAAAATGATGAATAAACTTATATTAAAAGAACCAATTGATAGACTCTCTGTATTATTAATTGGAGGGTTTAGTGTCCTCATTGCTGGTCTAATGATTGGGGATAAACTTTGTGGGGAAAATTGTTTTTTAAGAAAAGGTCCCCAAGTTGAAAAGTTTAGTTGGCAAGAACAAATTATTAGTAATAAAGATCGGGCGTTTATTTTGACTTTTGATCGTCCGATGGACAAAGAAACAGTGGAGAAAAATTTAGTTATTGATCCCCCTCTTCCTGGTAAAGTAAGTTGGGCTGGCCGTCGTTTAGCTTACACAGTAGAAGCTCCTGTTGCTTATGGACAAACCTATACGGTTCAGTTAAGCGAAGCAAAAGAAAAATTTCGGGAAAATAATCAACAAGGTCAAGAAATGGAACCCTTTGTAGGAACATTTCAAAGTCGTGATCGCGCTTTAGCTTACATAGGAACTCAAGGGAAAGAAAAGGGTAAACTCGTTTTTTATAACATTACCCAACAACATAAACGTATGTTAACACCACCTGATTTAGTGGTAATGAATTTTGAATTTTATCCCGAAGGCGATCGCATTTTATTTTCTGCTTATGATGAAGGTTTAGGTATTGATGGACTACGAAAATTGAAACTTTATACGGTTACTACTGGAGTTATTAATGGAGTGGAAGATAGTAAAAATAATCCTCCTGGTAAAATAGAAGAAATTTTAGATAACGAAACTTATCAAAATAATCAATTTGATCTTTCTGCTGATGGTGAAACTATTGTTATTCAAAGAGTTAACCGAGAAAATCCGGCTGACTTCGATTTATGGATAGTTAGAAAAGGAGAAAAACCAGAAAGGTTAAAGGTAACAGGTGGTCATTTTGAAATCACGCCTGATAATCAAGCATTAGCTGTTGCTAGGGGTGAAGGGATTGGAATTTTACCATTAGAACCGGAATCAGAACCTTTAGACTTTTTACCTAAGTTTGGTCAATTATTGGATTTTTCTCCTACAGGAAATTCAGCCGCGATGGTTGATTTTAATACAGATAACGCGAATTTGCGTTACACAAGATCATTATTCTATGTTAATAATCAAGGCATTCAAAAAGAACTTTTAAACACAGAAGGATCCATTGTTGATTGTCAATTTACTCCTACGGGAAATCAATTATATTGTTTACTTACCGAACTATTAGAAGGAGAAGAATATCGAGAACAACCCTATTTTGCTAAGTTTGATATTAAATCAGGAGAAGTTATGCCCTTAGCTAAATTATCCGATTATCAAGACATCAAACTTAGTTTATCTCCTGATGGATTAGCCTTATTATTTGACCAAGTTTTAACCAGTGATGATCCTCGCTTAAAAGATAATTTAACTAATAATTCTGGTCAGGCGATCGTAGGGGGAAAATTATGGTTATTAATTCCTCCCATTAACAATAACCCTGATAGTAAACCAGACTTAAAAGAGTTGCCTTTAGTTGGTTTTCGTCCTCAATGGCTACCTTAAATATTTGTCACACAGTTGCTGAGTTTAATTAATATCATTCTTCAAAATGGCACAAGATGTGAGCCAAAAAGTTATACAAAGATAGTATTATTATACTATTTGGCAATTTTTGCAACATTACCTAATTTTTACTCCAATATTTGAATAATTTAGGTAAATACCAACCAATTACTCCTGATATAAAAGCGGCGAGAATACTTAACAAGACAAACCAGGTGAATGGATGAACTTTTTCTCCAGATAAGGATATGGGATTTTGTGGTGTTACTTGACCCGAACTAGAAGCAATTATTCCGCCAATTGTTATTGCAGCACCAGCAGAAGAAATGCTCGATTGTAGTTGACGATCTCGTTCGGCTTGATCTATCTCAACAATACCACGAATGGAATCAATAGCTCTTTCTAATAAACTGGTTCCTTGGACAAAATAGCTTAAATCGGCTTGAATTTGTGCTTGAAAAGTTTTGCAATATTCATTAGAGAATTGTTCTAGAAAAGCTAAAGCTTTTGGTTCACTTAATTCTAGTTCTTCTCGAATAAATTGTATTGTTGTATTGTAATTATCAGTATGGATAAAAATACTGTTGCGGCGAAATTCTAACTTTCGCAAAAGTTGAGCATATTTAACACTTTGCTTCGTTAGCTCTTTAAGCTCATTTTTAAGTAATTTAAGATCATCAATAGTAAGGAGATCGCCAGAAGAGATATCTGTAAATATTTTATTAACTGATTGCTCTACATTTTCATATTCTTTATAAATTTCCTGATAAGTATATCGACTATTGTGAAATTCTCTGATAACTTTATTACGAAAGAAAAGCAAGTCAACTAATAAATCGGAAGCAGTCTCTAACTTATCAAATGTTGCAGGATCTTGAAATAGCCATACTAAAACATGACGATAATTTTCTTTTGATTGAATTAAGCCATATTCAAAGATCGGACTACCTAATAAATCTCCTTCAAGGTGAAATATAGGACATTGCGTTTTATCGATAAAAAAAGCTTCCAGGCATTCATCAGCTAAATGTTTTAAATATTTACGACCTAACCTTTGTTGTTCCTTATCTATCCAGGCTGTAATTATTAAAGTTTGTCCTAAATTACTCTCAATAGAATCTGGTAATAAGCAGGAATTAGGATTAAACTCTTTCAGAATTGAAGTTCTAGTTTTTATTCTGGTATTCTCAAGTTTTTGCAGATCTGGATTAGGAAATCCTAAAGAAAAACTCAAACCATAACTATCATCAAGTTGAACAGGATAAACGAAACCCTCTAACTCAAATGCTTCATTCTGATAATTAATTTTAGCATTTATAGGTAAGTCAGCCTCATTAGACTTTAGCAGATTCAATTTTTTGCAATTAAGCTCCTTCTCTTTTAAATCTAGTGTTTCTTTGATATAAAATTGAGGAAAAATAACGTCGTGACATTTATCCCATAATAATTTTTCATTTAATTTCTCTTTACTGCCAAGGTTAGGAGTTTTAAATAAATGAAAAGCATATAAAGAAACTTGCGGGGAATAGATAATTTCAGCCATAAAATTCCCTGACTAATTATTATTTTCTTGAGAAACTTGAGATTTCTGTGCTTGAGTCTCCTCTATTTTTTTCTCAATTTCATTTATTAATTCTGATTCTGGCAAAGAAATATTGGATATCCATTGTTCCTGATCAGCTTGATTACCACCCTTGTGTCTTATTGCTCTTGCTCTTAAACTTCTCATTCTTAAACTTTCTCCCAAGGGTTGATGATTGGCACACCAGTCTACAATAGCATCAGCGATCGCATCATCAGATTGATCGTTTTTCAACTTTTTTAGGGTTTGGGAGAGTTGTGATAAGTCTTGTATAGCTTGTGAATCTAAATTTTCATTCGTTAATAAATCACAAAAACCTATAAATATTTGACGATCATTCATTAGAAAATACTCCAAAATTACTGACTGGTTTAATTATATTTATTTATAATTTACTGTCCGATGGCACAAAATGCAGCCCAATAGATTGGTTTAGCATAAGGTTGCTCTTTGTCTGCTGATTTGACCTCTCGTTCTAGTTCTTTTTGTCTGTCTGGATCTAAGTTAAATTGTTGCATCCATTCTAATACATCTGTCTTGGTAACTGAACGTAACCATAATTGAGCAGAATTAAGGGCTTGGGCAACAGATGGATGATCTAATACTATCAGATTCTCGTAAAACTTAATCATTAAAATTGCCGTGGCAGTATCGCTGACAGCCCATTGACTAGCAACGATACTAGGGCTACCCGCCACTAAAAAGCCACTAGGTAACCCAATATATTCATCTCCACCACTTTCAGGATTAGTTAAACCCGTTTCGCAAGCAGAAAGGGTGACTAATCGACAAGGAGATAAATTCAAAGTGAAAATTTCCTTTAACAGCAAACATTGCTGTAAGTCGTAATTTTGTTGCTCAGTGGATTGAATAAAGCGTGAAGGTTCCGTTGTCGATTTACCTTCAACCTCAGATCCTGATAGTATCAGAGGTGAACTTAAAGGTGCTGCAAAATTGAAATAGCTATGGCAGGAGAAGTGAATAAAATTAGCTGCTTGTAACTCTTTTTGTGTTTTCTTTTTCTTCCATGCCGCTTTAGTCGCATTTTTTTCCTCCAAGACAAAGGAATCATCAAAATATTGCTGAATCGCTTTCACTTCCACACTGGCAAAATTAAGATCCTGGGTTGGGTTTTGAATCGCAAACAAACCTCGATCCCTATCCCCTGGAACATCAGCCTGAGAGCGTTTTTGACTTAGCTGCAATAGCTGACAACTAGGAGCATAGCGAACACCATCAGTAAACTTATCCAATAAACATTGATCCACATCAATCGGTAAGGCATTGAGGGGTAACAGGTGCAGATAGCTATGGGGAACTAAAATCAGTTGATTGCAGTTGTCGGGAATTTTCTCCAGTATCGACTTAAGTTGCAGCAGGTTAGCTAACTCTTCGAGACGAGATTCCAAGGTATTACCCCAATGATAATATTTATCCTGATGGTAGTCTGCAAAATAGTCCCGTTGCCATTGATCTAATTGCTCTCTTTCTGCGGAGGTAAACTGCCAAACTTCAGCTTGTTGACTGTTCTTGGTGATTAAAAAAGTATAGAATCCCTGATCTGTAAGATACCATTCAATAATTGCCGTGCGATCGCCGATTTGGTCAATAATTTCTGGGTAACGAATCGGTTGAACCGCCTGAGTTAGAGCATAAGCAGGATCTAATTCAATAATTTCTTCCAGCACCTGATCGAATTGTTGCTGTAAATCCTCTAAGCGTGTCCTTAACTGCCTAGCATAGAGTTGATTTAAATTAACGCCAGTATCCTTAGTAACTGCCTCACTTTGGATCTCGTCAATTGCTTCAAGATCGTCATCCTCCGTAAACAAATTATCTATTACATTATCAACTATAGATTTAGATTGTTCTGCCCCATCCTCTGGAATATTATCCAATTCCTGCTGCTTGGCTAAAATTTCTCCCTTCAAGTTGTCCAAACGTTGCAGAACTTCTTTACTAATTAGATTGGATTTATTATCCAAGTCGGAAAAAAGCTGCACCAGATTTCGCGCTTTACTTCGCTCTACATATTCCAGTGCCAACTTTGGTTGATCGTTATTAAGACAAGCTTGCACAGTTTGAGTATAAATATCAATCGCCTTGCTTATAATCTCACTACGATGCTGATCGCTACTCGCCCAGCTACAACTAACCTCTACCGCTTGAATCGCTGCGGTATAACCTTCTATGGCTAACTGCCATTTTTCCTTGTTAAACGCCGCATCTCCCATATCTCGCCCAGACTGCAAACGCCTTTTAGGGAAAGCGGTGGGAGCAAATATCTCCAGAGAAGCACGAAAATAACTAATTGCTCGATCTAGATTTCCTAAATCACGATATACAGTAGCCAAATTATATTGAGTCATCGCCCAATTTTCAGGAAATGATTCTCGGGTGTCTATTTCTAATGCAGCTTCTAAACAAGTAATCGCTTCTGGGTATTTACTCGCTTTACAATATGCGATTCCCAAATTATTTTGAGTACCTGCCCACTTTTCAGGAAATGATTCTCGGGTGCCTATTTCTAATGCATTTTGGTAATGTTTGATCGCTAAGTCAAACTTTTCTTGATCATAATAAACATTCCCCAGATTATTTTGAGTCATCCCCCAATCTTCAGGAGATGCTTCACGGGTGCGTATTTCTAATGCATTTTGGTAATGTTTGATCGCTAAGTCAAACTTTTCTTGATCACGATAAACACTCCCCAGATTATTTTGAGTCATCCCCCAAGATTCAGGAAATGATTCTCGGGTATATATTTCTAATGCATTTTGGTAAGATTTGATCGCTAATTCAAGGTTTTCTGAGCGATCGCCTCTTATTCGCTCTGCATTAAGAATGCCTAACTGATTCTGAAGCATTGCCCATGCTGTGGGAAAATTAGAGCGAGTAATATACTTAATCAAGACTTCACCTATGGCAATAGCAATCTCAAGCTGACTAGCACGATTTCCTCTGGGAAATTCGTAAATGTATGTGCTAAGCGTCAATAGCTTATTGAGCAAAATGAGTTTTTGCTTACCACCCGACTGTCGTATTTTTAATTCAGCCTCTTCACGTACCATCAAGGCGAAGTTATCGGTTAGCTTTTCCTGATACTGTTCTAGAAGTTGATCAACAGCTTCCTGACTTTTAAGACAAGCATCTAAAATGCGTTGCAAAACGTCACGAGAACTAATCTCATGATTTCGTTTCTGGGGGTCAAATCCTTTCGACTTCTTCGACTTCTTCGACTGCTTAGAATTTTGCGACATAATTAACCAACTGACGACGCAATGTCATATCAAACCTTTTACTAGAGTATCATGGACTTTAACAGCCCTTCGGGCGAGGCAGGAGGCAGGGGGCAACCCACCCCTAACCCCTCCCAGGAGGGGAACAGGAGGGAAGATTTTTAGTTAAAGTCAAGCCCATCTTGGTGCGCTTTTTGCCTCGCCCAACTGGGTTTAAGTCCCCCACCAAAATCTGCGATTTGGTGGTCTCGGGTTAGATGCGGGTTAAAATCCCCATCTATACCGGCCTCCTGCCTCCTGCCTTTCAACTCCTGCCTTCTTTTAACTAAGTTCTCGTATATCCGAGACTGTCCCATTCACCGCAGCAGCGACAACCATCGCCGGACTCATTAACAAAGTTCGTCCTGTGGATGATCCTTGACGGCCTTTAAAGTTACGATTAGAGGAAGAGGCACTAATTTGATCCCCTTGTAACTTATCGGGGTTCATAGCCAAACACATAGAACATCCGGCTTCACGCCATTCAAAACCAGCTTCGACAAAGATTTTGTCTAACCCTTCTTTTTCGGCTTCTACTTTTACCCGTTCTGAACCCGGAACCACAAATGCTTTGACCCCATTGGCTACATGATGGCCTTTTGCAAACTTAGCAGCTTCTCTTAAGTCGCTAATGCGTCCATTGGTACAACTCCCAATGAAACAGACATCAACTTTTGTCCCTTTTATGGGACTTCCAGGGGATAACTGCATATAACTGTAAGCTTCTTGGGCGATCGCGCGATCGCCTTCGGGTAAACTTTCAGGGGTGGGAACGGGTTCGCTGATACCAATACCTTGACCGGGTGTAATACCCCAAGTTACCGTAGGTTCGATCTCAGCAGCATCGAAGGTAACAATATCATCGTACTCTGCATCGGCATCAGAAGCCATACTACGCCACCAACTAACCGCTTTTTCCCATTCGTCTCCTGTGGGGGCAAAGTCTCGCCCTTTTAAGTAGTCAAAAGTGACATCATCGGGGTTAATATAGCCACATCTGGCCCCACCTTCGATGGACATATTGCAGACAGTCATCCGTTCTTCCATAGACATAGATGCAAAGGTGGTTCCGGCGTATTCGTAGGCGTATCCTACACCCCCTTTAACCCCGAGTTTACGGATGATATGGAGGATGACATCTTTAGCATATACCCCCGGTGGTAAAGTGCCATTAACTTCGATTTTACGCACTTTTAGCTTGGATAGGGCAAGGGTTTGGGAGGCTAAGACATCTCGTACTTGAGAGGTTCCGATGCCAAAAGCGATCGCCCCAAAGGCCCCGTGGGTGGAGGTATGGGAGTCACCGCAAGCAATGGTCATTCCGGGTTGGGTAAGTCCTTGTTCCGGGGCAATGACATGGACAACCCCTTGATTCCCGGAACCGATATTATAGAACCGAATACCGTTATCTTTGGCACTATTTTCTAATGCTTGTATCATCTCTTCTGCTAGGGTATCAACAAAAGGACGGGCCTGGTTTTCGGTGGGGACGATATGATCAACGGTGGCCACTGTGCGATCGGGATACATGACTTTGAGTCCTCTTTCCCGTAACATGGCAAACGCTTGGGGACTCGTGACTTCGTGGATCAAATGCAGTCCGATGAAGAGTTGGGTTTGTCCTGAAGATAATATTTGAACGGTATGGGTATCCCAAACTTTATCGAAGAGTGTTCCTTTACTCATGGATGTTTCTGGCTTTTCTTTATCACGCTATCTTTTTATTATGAAGGGTTTTAGGGATTTGTTGACGACTTTTAAGCCATGATTTAATTTTTGTTCATTGTTGTTAGGTTGAATTTTGAGATCACTGTTAACATCAAGGATAAGCTATTCATAATGAGACCAAACAGAAACAACTTTAATTACTCTGGTTTCGTCATTTTAATAAGATTTATTATTGACGGGAACATTTAAGTCTTTGAGAATTCTATCAACTCGTGTGATACTTTTTCCTTGTTGATAAGCAATGGAATTTTCAATATATAACTAAAAAAAGAGGAGTCCTAAAACAATGTTAAAAAAAATAGCGATCGCAGCTACTGCGGCCACCTTTTGGATGGGTTTAACATCAGTGAGTTCTGCACAAAAATTCACAGATATTAAAGACAACCCCTACGAGTCTGAAATTGACCAAGCAGCCAATATGCTAATTATTTCCGGGTTTCCTGATAAGACTTTTCGTCCTGAAGAAACTGTAACCAGAGAACAGGCCATTTCGATGATTATTGATGGACTTCAGACATTAGTTGCGGTCAATATTAATGAAAAACCTAACCGTCGTCTGCGACCTTTTCTAGATGTAGATGATTCTCGTTGGAGTGCAGCTAAAATTAATTGGGCGCAATGGAATATTATTCCGGAAGGAACAGCGACAGGAAATTTTAGACCTACTGACTATATTACCAGAGCAGAATTATTAGCTTTTCTTCGTCGTTCCGCAGAACTTCTGAAGGCGAAGTTAGGGCGAGAAACTGTTTTAACGAGTAATAAAAAAGAAGTTAAGTTTAGTGATGTTTCAGGGTATAATCAGCAATTAACCTTACAAATGTCTGCCTATTGTGGTGTTGCTTCTCCTCTGAATGAAAAGGGAACTAATTTTGCTCCTAATGAACCTGCGAAAAGAGACTATACAGCAGCCGCAATTTTAAGAACTATTAATTGTGTTAGAAACGATTATAACTAACCACAGGGTTTGAATTAAAGCATCAATAAATTGGTGGGTTGTGGTGCATTTATTTGGCATTTAACCCACCCTTAATACTAAATCCGCTTTAGATAGTAGACAATCATTTTGATGAGCAGAGGAAGCAGGAGAGGCAGAGGAGGCAGGGGGAGACAGAATATTACTCTACGATAATAAGCAGATTGGGTATAACACCTTCCAGGAAGGGAAAAGTATGGTAAATAATTAACCTAAATAATTAAGATTAAGTATTAATTTTGCCAAGCTCCTTGTTCCCTTAAAATTAGTTTTTCTCCTTGATAAACGAGAAGTAGGCCATCATTTTTAACAATATAACGATAGTTACCATTAATAAATTCGTAACCCAAAAATCGGCAAGGGGTGACACCATCGGCACAAGTTGTATGGATAGTTTTACCAACTAATTCTATACTGTCTCCTGTATTAATATTAATGCCTTGGTATGAGACATTATTACAAGTAACTGCCCCTTCAATACAGTTAGAACGAAGAACAATATTTACATTTTCAGTCCTTAATCTTTGGATGCTAACACTATCATAAATTTCAACATATAAATTATAGGTTGCATTGCCTCTTGTTCCCCCCACAATAATTTTATAGTCCCCATTCATTGGTAAAACAAGACCAATATCTGTAACTTCTTCTGTAAGAATAGTATTATTAGGAGAAACTAAATCAAAGACAGCATTATTTTCCAAAGAAGTTAAAGAGATTTTCATAATTTGTGACTGGTTAGCCCTTAATAAATAAATATCCCTTGTTCCCCTAACCACAGAATCATTAACCGTAGTTGAAATTTCACCGCGATTAAATTGAATGCGTGTGGTGCGATCTCTTTGTGTAATAATATTGATTGAAGGTTGTGCTTGAATAGAAGTTGGGTTTAAGCTTGAACAAAGAAGACATAAACCCAACAATAATTTTAAAGATTTCATAATTAGTTATTGCTTAATGAACTAAGTTTTTTAACATCTTCATCACTGAGTAACCAACCCATTGCCCCTGCATTTTCTTGCGCTTGTTTAGCATTTTTTGCACCAGGAATAGGGATAACATCACCTTGAGCAATTAACCAGTTAAGAGCAACTTGAGCAGGAGTTTTGTCGTATGTTTCTCCTAGTTGTTTTAATTGATTAATAACTGGTTCAATTTTCTTTAAACCTGATGCAGAAAATTTAGGGTCAATTTTTCTGGCACCTATAACTTCTTCTTGTTTTTCTGGGGTATATTTTCCTGTTAATAATCCTTGGTCTAAAGGACTATAAGCGAGAATTGTCACTCCCAATTCACGGGCTTTATCTAAGATACCATTCTTTTCTATGGTTCTAGTTAATAAAGAATAACGCACTTGATTAACCGCCAAAGGAACATCATAAGTGGCTAAATAATCATAAGCTTGCTGCATTTGTTTAGCGGAATAATTACTAACTCCAACAGTAAGAATACGACCTTTTTTTACCTCTGTGGCTAAGGCTTTCATTAAGGTTTCTTGTCCCATGAAAAAATCAAAGGGCATATGCACTTGATATAATGCAACTTGATCGACATCTAATCTGTCTAAACTAGCGGTTAATGCTTCGGTAACTGCATCCCGATTAAAACGCCAGGGTAAGGGAAAATATTTGGTGGCTATTTGCACCGGTTGGCTGTTTTGTTTGAGAAATTTACCGATTAGTTTTTCGGACTCTCCTAACCCGTAAACCTCTGCAGTATCAAAAAAGGTTGCACCGGCTGCTACGGCTGCATTAAAGGCTTGTTGTACGTCTGTTTCGCCATAGTTGGAACCGTAACCCCAAAATAAATTATCTCCCCAGGCCCATGTCCCGATACCTAAGCTAGGAAGTTGAATGTTTCTCACGGATAGTTGATTGCTTTGCATAGATTCTTTGATGACGGTTCGTTACATTTATTTACATTATTTTAAAACATCTCAAGTTTTCTTGAAGGAGGCAGGAGTTTGAACATTGGAAAAAGATAAGCTGTTAAGGGTCTAAATTATGACCCGACAATGAGAATTTGTATTATAAACTTATTAACTATTTAATTTTAGTCCTATGGTTGCTCTATCTAAATCTTCTCCTCTCACTCCTGAAGAATATCTGGAATGGGAAAAAGAACAGGAAATCAAACATGAATATATAGCTGGAGAAATTTTTGCAATGGCTGGTGCTTCTGATACTCATGTTACTATTTCTCTTAATATTGCCTCTTTATTACGAAATCACGTAAGAGGATCAAATTGTCGAGTATATATCAGTGATATGAAAGTAAGATTAGAAAAGTTTAATCGTTTCTTTTATCCTGATGTCCTAGTTACTTGTGATTTAAGAGATCAAGAAACAAACAATTATAAATGTTATCCAAAACTAATTATTGAGGTTTTATCGGACTCCACAGAAGCGTTTGATAGAGGAGATAAGTTTATTGATTATCAAAGCTTAGAAACTTTAGAAGAATATGTGTTAATTAATACTAAACTCAAGCGAATTGAATGTTTTAGAAAAAATGAGAAAGGTTTATGGGTGTTGGAAGTTTATCATGCAAACTGCACTACTTTTCTGCTACAAAGTATTAATTTTAAGGGATATTTAACAGAAATTTATGAAGATGTTATATTTCAGGAATGACAAATAAATATAGGAATCAGTAATAAAAAGACTACATAAGCTGTTGTGCATTTAAACCACATATCATTAAGTTAAGCAACATATTATAAAACCCTCTCCCCGTCTCCCTTTCCCCCCGTCTCCCCGTCAGTTTAGTATAGTAAATTAGATGCTTAACATCGCCCCCCTTATTAAAGAGGGGCAGGGGGGATTACTAATTTTTATTAGCTTGTTGTGCCTCAGCTTGAACACATTCTAAAACTCGGACCATAGCGGCCACAGTGTAGTCACGGGTTGCTTTTTCGTCGGGTCTAAAAGCGGTTCCCCGTTCATTCATAGGGGTCGCTACACCACAATAACTAGACATTTGAGTGATAACTGAGTTCGCCCAACTCCCAGAAGTATCAGAAAAGGCGATCGCTTCTTGGGTTTGTTGTAGTTCTCGTGGTAAGTCTAAGCGATTTTTCAGATGGATGGCCATACGACGCATGGTATCCATTAACTCAGCCCGACTAATGGGTTCACCTGGTTGTAAAGTATTATTAGGGTTGCCAATATTGAGGAAATTCCACTGGGCCCACTTAATTTTTTTGGCACTCCAACGGGAATCATCCACATCTTTAAAAGGAACAACATCTCTTTCTGGGGTAGCATCTAAATCAACTTTATAGACGGTTCCAATGCCATCAACCGCCATAGAAATCAACTCTTCGCGGGTCACAGGTTGGTCAGGACGGAAGGTATTATCATCAAACCCAGACACTAAACCCATTTTAACCCCTTTGTTGATTTGGGCTTGGTAAACGTTGTTGTTAGTATCTGTAAAACTAGGTTTAGAAGCGGTTTGGTTAGGGGAGGTACTGTTGCCCGGTGAGTTATCAGCGATGTCACCACCTGCTGCGATCGCTGCTTGAGAACCGCTAAAATAGAAGTGGCCTAGAACTTTATCTTTATAGGTGCGTTTGGTGAATTGCCAACCAGGATAAAGGTTAATTTTCATGAACCCTTGGGCCATTCCTTTGGTGCTACCAAGGACAATTTCAGTGTAACCTGCGCTTCTGGGACTTCCTACTAAGACTAATTCTCCACCACGGGGAACCACACGCAATAAATAGTCTAAACCGAGATCATTACCGTCGAGACGAATGGAATAACCGTTACTGTCTGTAGAACGACGACAAATGCCGGTAAAATCAAAATTGAGTAATAAAGGTTCGATTAAGACGGGGTTAGCACCATTTTCTGCCCAACAGTCTCTTTTGTCAGGAACTTGTTCGATAACTAAAAGGTCATATTTTCCTTCTCCGTAGGGTCTAGCAACGGCGATAACTTTACTTTGATCTAAAGCAGTCTCGCTGAAAGTGGAAGCTTTAACGGGAAGATTGACGGGAATTAAACTACTAAGGGTAACAGTTGCTAAAGTAGCTAATTTTAGGGGTAATCTAGATATTTTCATGTTTTAAACTATAAGGTGATGTTCTAGGGTTTCTAGAATAATAGCGAAAGACAATCCCATTCATCGCTTTTTGTAGACCGATTTCAGGGGAATGGAGTTCCATTTATAGCAGTTTTCAATTTAGTGTGGGAACCTGAGTTCGGAGTTAGGAGTTCGGAGTTCGGAGTAGGGGTCAACGGCCGTTGACCCCTACTTTGTTGGTGAAAGAATCAGTGTTTGAAACTTCTGATTTTGATGAAATGAAAACTGCTGTTAATAGAATTATGACAAAGCTGCTCAATTTTGAGTTGATGGGAGTGACAATTATTAAATTGCCTATTCATTATCAAAATTTTCTTGAAAATAAATTAAGTTTTAAGATGTGTCATTTCATTTATCATTCGTGAGGAAACTGGTATAAGCTGAATGCTTAAAATAAATAATTAACTTCTATTATTTCTGTATATTCAAATTCATTAGGACTTTGTTGAACTAAGGGATAATCAACACCATGAAGACAAATTGTATCTTTTTCGCAGTCTGGTTTCGGTGAATGATAGACTAGAACATATTCTTTTCCCACATAATTATTTGTTTCTTCTTGTACTTCACCACGCCATTGAGTTTTGGTTACTAAAATAATTAATTGATTGGCTAATTTAGGAATTGATTTGGCTACTTGTCTACGATAAATTTCATCTAAACTACCAAAAGGAGAGTCCATAACAATAGGAAAGGTACTACTATCGGGACCCATTAAAGTATTTTTTTGACTCCAGTTTCTCACACTATCAATAATTCCCCCAATAAAGGAAAGGCTTAAAATTTGATTTTCTCCTGTTGAAGCGGCGACATTAACAGCTTTTCCTGATGTATTTTCGATTAAGTTTAACTCATAATTTTCGCTGAGTCTAGGAATATAGGGAGTAAAAGAAATAGAATTAAAAATAGCTTGAACTCGTCTTTCTAAAGAGATACGAAACTGTTTTTCTAGACGACTTCTAACTTCAATTAATCGTTTTCTTGCTTCTCTAGCTGCTTCAATTCTTCTTTTGGCTAAAATTTGTTTTGCTTCTTTTAGTTTTTGTTTATTAATCTCTTTATCTAAGGTTTGTATTTCTTTTTCAACAGTGGTTAATTGTTGTTTAATTCCTCCTTGTTCTAGTTGTAATTCTCGAATTTTTTGTTTGATTTTGTCTAAATTTTCTTGTGATTTTCTAATCTCAGCATCAGGATAATCACGAAACTTTTGATTAATCTCGTCTAATTCTCTTTCCACTTTAGATAGTTCTAGTCTAGATTGTTCAAGTATAGCTTGTTTGTCATCCACATTTTTCCAAAAATTAATCACCTTTTCTTCTATCTCACTAACTTGAGATTCTAAGCGGATAGCTGATTCTTCAATAGCAGCGATTCCAGCTTTATTCATCCATTGTTTTACCTCTTCATAATAAGAATTTCCTTCGATTAATTCTTGACCACAAATACAGATTTGACGCTTTAATAACTGTTCTACAAATTGTTGTTTAATTCCACTGGGTAATTCTCCTCGTTGGCGTAAATCTGTAATTATTGCATTAAATTTAGGAATAACACGGTTTAAAAGTATGAGATGACCTTGATTAGAAATAGCATTTTTTATCTGTTTCTTGGCATTTCTAATCTGATTTATTAAATCATGTTCTTGTTTTTCTAATTTTATTTTTAAGTTTTTTATTTGTTCGTTAGCACTTAAATCAATTAATTTTTTTGATAATTTTTGTTGTTTTAATTCTTCGGATTTTATGGTTTCTATAATATGTTCTTGTGTTTGTTGGAAGTTATTTCTTTCTTCTTCTAATTTTGTTTTTTCTTCAAGCTTTTTCTTGATATCAATATCTCCAATTATTTTTAGTTCACCTTCTAATATTTTTTCTGCTTTTTTCAGATGATCAATGGAACGATCCAATACATTTACGCCTAAAAGTTCTTTTGTATCTTCAGCAATACCACTCTTATCATTACTACGAAAAATATGATCAATATGTTCGCCATCAAAAAAGAAATATTGATGTAAACTTTCTGGTAAAATTCGGTTAATAATATGCTCAGGTTGTTGTGAAGGAGGATACCAACGACCATCTTCTGTTGCTACTAACATAAATAATTTATTTTCACTGTATTGAATCTTCCCATTTTGATCTAAACAAGCGTAACATTTTCGTTTAACTTGATAACGTTTATGTTCATGTTCAAAATAAATTTCTACCCAACACTCTACAGATGTTCCTATTTCAACCTGCATAATTGCCCGTTTATTAATTAATAATTGAGGGGCAATAAAAGCAGCCGTAAACTTCTCGTATAAAACCCAGGTAAAAGCGTTTAATAATGTAGTTTTACCAGACCCATTATTTCCATGAATAATGGTGGTATTTTCTTCATCAGAGGCAAGAATAATCTCTGGAGTTATGCCATAAAATTGTCTAAAATTGCATAATTGAATCGATAATAATTTCATTGAATTACATCTTTAATAATTTGAACTATATCATCATTAATATTTCTTGGTGATCGCTGAGATAATTTACTTTTTTCTAAAGCCAAAACTCGTTCAATAATCTGATAAATTTCTGGTGATGCAGTGGTAATAGGTTCTTGAACTTGACTAACATTAACATCTTCATCCATCATTACTAATCGCTAATTTATTTTTTCTATAGCATCACAAAAAATGCTTAGGACACATATAGCATTTCCCATACTTGTAAGGTACAGAGTTTTCTAGTTTTAGGAGTTCGGAGTTCAGAGTTCGGAGTTCGGAAGCGCGATATTAGGTGTACCTCATGAGTCAGAGAAAAGCTATAAATAAAATTTCCTAAAAATAATCTGTAAGGCTATATCCCCCGATTATTACACAAATAACAGAAAATCCCTATTAAACAACATAAAATGTTATCAAATAGGGATCTTTTTCTTCTTTTTTGCTATTGACTTTTAAAAGAAACCTAAACGATAGCCACTATTTTGATAGTTGGTGTTCTGTCTGTTGGAATCTAGAGACAAATTAGACTGTAAAGTAAGAACAAAATCTTGCGCCGGTTCAATCGCAATAACAGTTGCTTCTCCACCGCCAATAATTCCAGCTTCTGGTAAACCCCATCCAGCCAAAGTTCCTACCGCGGCCCCGGCTAATACTTCTAACGCATCAATGCGACGATCGCCTGTCACTCCTGCAATAATAGCGGCGGCCCCGGCCCCGGCTACCGTACCCCCTAAAATTTCTACCACACTCGCCCCTTCTCGGATGGTTTCAGTTCGAGTCACCACTCTAGATGTAGCATTAAAGGGATATCGTTGACCATTAATAATGATTTCACGGGCAATAAATTGAGATCCGCCACGAACCGGTCTAATTTCTCCGTTAACTTCGCTACCAGCCGGAACTAATACGTTGCGGTTATTGTCACGGATGGTTGCTGCGGTTCTCAGGGTGATAGGTAAGGTTTCTTCTGGACTGACCAAAATTCTTTCCCCGTTTTCAAACTGCATGGGAATGCGGGTTCCAGCAGGAATGGTAACGCTGGTGTTGACAGGAGAGTTGTTTTGAGGGGGACTTGGTAATAATTGCGCGCTTGCCGGTTTTAAGTTAGAAAATGGCGAAATTGCTGTAATTCCCATTAATAAGGCGATCGCACTAGCTATTCCTGATTTACCATAGTTTAAGTTCAACATAATATACCCTCACGTTTTGAAGTCAGAAGTCAGAAATCAGAAGTTTTAATTCAACTTAATTTCATCATAGAACAAAGTTTTATAGGATGTCAGTCCCATAATTAAAAATAAAGTTCCTTTCTTAAGTGGAAAAAAGGGGAAATCTTTAACGAAGTCAGAAGTAAGAAAATAGGAGTTTAACTCATGAATGAATCCGTTACAGTTATAGCACTAAGCATTTTGGTTAGTAGGTTTTTTTGTTCCCTGTTCCCCATTCCCCGTTCCCTTTCACCAAAGTCTATATGTCCTAACTATTTTTTGTAGTGCTACAGGTATGACTTGGTAGAAGTCCTGAAAGGTATTGAAAACAAATTTGAAAAAATAGAGATAAAGTTTGAGAAACTAACCACAATTTTGGAAATCACCTCAATTGACTTCTATTTCACTAGAAATAACAAGGGCATAATCTTGAGGCCCCTCAGGAATATCAGATCCAATTACAGTGATTGTCCATTCTCCGATTTCTGGAGACTTTACTACAACACCTTCAACATTGTTAATCTCATCAGGTTTTCCTTGTTGCTCAAAATCATTACCCAGATATAATCTGCCTGTAGGACTAGTTAATCTTAAATTCAGATTATTGACCAGTCCTTCTCCGGGATAATCAGTGTAGACTAAAGTCACTTTAAGCGGTACCACTGAACTTTTAATCATTAATTGATACCGACGAGATTCGTCTGTTCTTAATCCTTCCCACTCATCAATAAACTTTACTTTTGTAGAAGAGGGAGGATTAAGAACTAGAGAAAGATTAATCCTACCCCATCCTTGTTCATTATTAGGCCATTGGTCAGAGGAAGGATGTTTATAGCGATAATTAATCAGTTGAGCAGAGTGAATTAGAATCCCTTTGACCAACGCAGAACTAGGATTGCTGATTTTCTGTTGTTCTCGCAAATATTGTCGCACTAAAGCTGCAGACCCTGCCACCAAGGGAGTTGCCATTGATGTCCCCCCCATGTACATATAATGGCGTTTTGCTGGGGTAAATGCACCCCAAGCAAAATGATTACTAGCAATTTGGGAAGAACGGGTTGATAAAATAAAGGTTCCAGGGGCAATCACATCAGGTTTATAACGACCATCTTCACAGGGACCTCGACTGCTAAAAGCAGCAATATCATCAATACAGTCGGCCATTTTGTCTGATTTAATAGGGTCATAGGGAAACTGATCTGGCCACCATTGACCATAGGTATCAGAAAATTGAGCATGGCGTTGATTTTCTGAGGCACCAACGGTTAAACAGTTTTTAGCAGTGCCAGGGGAATTAACACTTCCAGGATCAATTCCCATTGTTGAAGAATTCTGTTCTCCATCATTACCTGCAGCAACCACCACTAGAAAATCTTTATGCTGCCAAACAAATTGATCTAATTGAAAAGCACGTCGATCGTATTCCCCAAAATTGCTACGACCCCACGAATTGGAGTGAATTCGCGCCCCTTGATCATAGGCTTCCTGAAAGAGGTCTTTTAAATTCAGTGGAATGCCATATAGACCTGATTTAGGTGGCATTTCCCCATAAGTATTAATATACCATAAAATTCCTTGAAGATTCCACTGAGGCATTTGTTCAAGGGCTTGAAAAATTAACTTTGCCTTTGTTGCCATTCCTGTTGGTTTAACAGAAATTCCTAGTTCTTCTGCAAATGTTCCATCTCCTAATGCACTACCAGATACATGGGTCCCATGTCCTGAATGTTGGTCAATGGGGGGATCTTGATGACCAAAATTTGATATATATTCTTCACGCAGCAGGGTGGTAGGAACAATGGGATAACTTCCCAGAAACTCAACCCTATCTTTAAAGTCCGGGTGTATTGTCTCTATATCTCCTGTATCTAGTCCTGTATCTGCGATCGCAATTTTTTCTCCTTGTCCCGTTAAGTCTAAATCAGTGGTTTGGGGATCGGGATTGGACGTAATAACTTTTTCAGCGATAATATAGCGTGCTTGTTCATTAAATAGTCGAGGAATAGTTTCTTCTTCTAAGGATTGTAATCCTGTTAATTGAGCAATATTTTCAAAGGATTCTAAGGCATTGGCATCTTTGCTAACATCAATCACTAGGGTTGTTTTGCCTGGACGGTTGGCAATACGAATTCCTTTATTTTCTAATTCGTTCGCCCCTTGATTGCGGTCATCTTCCGTAAAAAAATCAGCAATTAAAATTCCTGGTACAGTATTTTTCTTACGGCGAGTGTTTGATTGGGAACTCGCTGCTTTGATTCTAGCTTGGGCGATTGCTTTTTTGAGTTCTTCTTCTGTGGCATTAACAGGCGTTTGATCGATATTTTGTAAGTTTTGAGGATTAACTCGAATTCTGGGAATGTAAGGTTTGATGTTTTCAACCCCTTCCACATTGTCCTTGATTTGTTGAATGATGTCCTGATTAGGAACAGAGACAACAATTTCTCTACGACCAATGGGACGTAAAATAGTAGTACCTAGATTCTCGATCTGAACTTTCCAGTCATCAAGAATAGGCATATTGAAGTAAATAACTTGATCTCGCATAGTTCCTTTCTTGAGCTTGAGTTTAAGATTTGTACTAGATTCAAAGTCGGAACGGATTTCCATTGAGGATAGGATTTCTATGATATAACCTGGATAAAGTTCTTTTATCTTGGCTATCATACTAAGGTTAACTGAAACTATAACAAAATGCTTATAGGAACGGATAATCCCTATTTCAGGAATTATAGTCCTAACTTGGTCTTCAGAACAGTAAATTCGACACCTTTTATATAATCTGGCTGAAATTTTTTCTATCGCAACATTAAGTAAATCTGACTTGTAAGGTGGCTTCTCTGTAATTTTTTCTAAAACTTTTAATTCGTATTCTCCCCCCAGTTCATTCATCCACATCAAAGCCTTTTCGAAATCAGACTCATCTGAGGGAGCAAACAATGTCACTATTCTTTGAATTGTTTCAATATAAAATCTAACTGTTCGGCTCAAACTATTAAAATCATCTAATTTAATATTCTTTTCGCCACGAACTTTATCCAGTGTTTTCACTGATTCGTCTAGACATTTTCCCATTGCAATTTGATCTTGTTGATTTAGATCCCCTGGTTGCTCAATAACTTTTTGATAAATTCTTTCCAATATTTCACGCTGTTCATCAGCTATTATCTCAATTTCTTTAGGAGGCGAAGCCAAAGTTTTTTTGATCATAATCATATTAATTGGCAAACAATCTACAGAGAATCTAGAATGAGGAAACATCCCATTTTCGTACGCTCATCACTCAAAGCCACGACAGACAGGTATTTAAGTCACGTTTAAACGGTTAAGTTATTTTTATTGGGATATCCCCCAGAATATACTATATACCCAACGACATTCTATCTTTAATTTTATCTAAATCTAAGCCTAACTTAACATTTCTTTTACTTCTGCAAGAAGTTGACCAGGTAAAATTTCGATTTTGTGGAGAAACTTCCTTTTAGGATTATTTTGAATTTCTTGTTCTATCTCTTGATCATCGATTTTAGAAAGGTTACTTAAAATAATAATAGGTAAACTCTTATTTTCTTCTATTATTTTCTTATAAAAAATAATCCCTGTTCTTAATCCTCTCTCAATACCTTTTTCTTTTGATAATTTCCCACCTCGCATCATAATATCAAGAATCAGTAATTTTATTTCTTCTTGACGCTTATCAAAGTATTCTAAAGCATCATCAATATTTTCAGCTAATTCAACTTCATAGTTAGATAACTTTAGTTCATTAACATATACCTCCATTCTTACTGGTTCGTCATCTACAATTAGAATCATTTTATATCTCCTTGATTGATTACTGTTTAGGTGGGTGTTTAGGTAAGAGAAGATGAAACTCTGTCGGATCTCGATTATACTTTAATATTAAATCACCTCCTAATTGTTTCATAATATTTTTTGAAATTGACAAGCCAAGTCCCGAACCTAATACGTCCATTTCTTGTGCTTGCCGACTACGAAATCCCTGTTGAAATATTCTATCACAATCTTCTTCATTTATTCCAATGCCCCAATCTTGGAATTTAATAATGAAGAGTTCTTTTTTTTCTTCAACTTCTAAGAAAACTCTAAATTTATTCGGATCCTTTTTTAGAGAAGTAGACAATTCTTTAGAGTATTTAATTGCATTCACAAAAAGATTAGAAACTACTTGATTTAGCTTTGTTCTATCTGTAGAAATTTTAATCATATCAACGATTTTAGGATTGTATCTTATATTTTTAGGAGAAAGTTTAAAATTTCTAAATGTAGGACTTAATTGATTAATAGTTTTAACAATGATATCTCTAACAACATTCGTTCTGGCAAAGCGTAATTCGCGAGCATTGGATGTTCCTAGTAGATATTCTATTTCTCCGACCTGATTGGCTAAACTTTCCGCATCAGCCAATATATCATTTAATTTAACAATAATATAATTTTTATCTTGTTTGTCAATCTCCTCAATTTGATCATTAACTTTATGACGTAACAAAAAATCAGCATTACTTTTTATACCAAAAATGGGAGATTTGAATTCGTGCATACTTTTATCAATCATCCCTGCTTTTAGTCTTTCTAAAAAATTCACAGAATAATCTATCAAGCTCTTGATAATTTGGATGTCCTCTTCATAAATATATTGTCTATATATTTTTTCATAACCAACTTCAATAGTTCCTATTACTAGATTTGTCGAAGGTTCAATCATAGGAATAAACGCTCTAATTAGATCATAATGTTTATATTTATGGTAAATTTTATCATCAAATCGATCATCAAATTTATCAATCACTTCTATTTTTCTCTTTTGAACAATATCTGATTGAATATCATTATCTTGTAACAAATGAGAAACTTCTTGCTTAAATTCTTCCTGAGCTTTTTTTGATATAAAATGTCCAGCGACATATTCACTTTTTATAGTCGTTTGTTCAGAATTAATGAGAGAAATATTAATCCATGTAAATTTTAAAATATCAGTAATAGTAGTAATTATAATCTTAATAATTTCCTCGTATTTTTCTGCTTTTAAAATTTTTTTTTCAATTTTTCGTAGTTTCCGAAATTTTTGTTCAGATTCAATTATTTCTAAACGAATAGCAGCAAAACGGGCTAATAACCAAAGACGTTCCCTATCATTTTCGGAAAAATAATTTGTTTTATTACTTTCTAGATTAATCAAACCAAAACATTTTGATCCGGATTCAATTTTTTGACCAATTCTAACAGGAAGATCATTAACTACAATAGGAATATCTAACTCTGAACAAGTATCTGGGTTATGTTCAATATAGATATCATATAAACGAGAATTTTTCAGATCGTTAACCAATATAGGTTTTTCGTCTTTAATCGCTTTACCTGTGATTCCTATTCTATCAGTTTCAATCTTCTTTTTTCGTATTTTTTTTGATGAACTTCTATAGTCGGTTTTTTTATTTCTATTAGCTGTTTCTAGCTGACCTGTTGTATGCTTTAGTTTGCTTACCCATACTTCTGTTAAACTGACTAATTGTATAGCTCCTTTTTCCACATAATTCCATACTTCGTTAGCTTCAGATTTTTTGATCATTTCTAGCATGATATTGATTAATTTTTGTAATTTTTGTCTATCTTCAGATTCCAATTTATAAATAGCAGATAAAGTACAAGTACCCAATATTTTTAATATTTCTCTTTTTGCCTTGCTCAAAGTAAATGGGGACTTGTTTTCTTTAATTAATATATCAAGTAACCCAACAAATCTATCTTCACTTCTTAAAACAATTGTCGCGATAGAATTCCATTTTCTTCTTTCAATTTCTTCCTGTGACACTAATCTAAAATTTATTTTTCTAATATTTTTAATATAAAATACTTTATTTTTTTTTGTGTAATTATTGAAGTCAAATTTGCGCTTAATTGTAGGATGATTTAAGTCGAGTTCAATTTTTCTATATTCATCATCTACTCCGTGGGAAGCATAACCAATTGACAATTTTTGTTCTTTGTTATTTAATACCCATAAAATACAACTATCCACATTTAAGATTTCACAAATCTTATCAGGTAATTTTAAGAGAAATTTATGAGGAGATAGAGATGCTAAATCATCCGATAGCTGACTTAACTTTGTTAGTAAAGATTGATTGTTAATAGTATTGTTCATTAGCGGAGTCTCCTTTGACCAAGTTTTCTGGTACGAAATACCCGAAGTTGACGATTTCTGATCAGTTTAGTTTATTCACTTTGAGCCAATTAATTTGCTTCCAGTCATTTAGCTGTTCCGAAAATCACATGATGTAGTCCATATCCCAGTATATGTTCATATTTTCACAAGTAGAACTTATATGTAACATTTGTTTAAAGATGAATGCCTCTAAGTAATTCAGAGATCGCTACTACCCTATTCATTAATAACAACTTTTGGTTTAAGAATTTGATGAGTATCTTTAGAAATAATTTGACTCATTCCTAAAAATTCTCCCACTTCGTTATTAACCTGAATAATGTGACTATTGCTAACATTATTAATAGTATCAATGGCAATTTTTTGTCCTTGACACCAACGTTTACCTTCTTCTAGAGAAAGAGTAATACTGGGCAAATGTTTTAGTAGTAATTCTGGTTTATTTAAAGAAAATTTTTCTTGTTCAATTTTTTTTTCTAACTCTTCTAATGTGAGAGTTTCTGATAGCATCATGCCACAACTTTTAGTCCTGGTTAATGCTGCTAAGGTTCCTCCAACTCCCAATTTTTCCCCCATATCTCTAGCGATCGCTCGAATATAAGTCCCTGGCCCACATTCAATATTAACTACTAATTCCGCAAATTCCTCTATGTAAAAATCTAAAACCTCAATTTTGTCAACTCTAACTTTTCTCACAGGAACTTCCACTGTTTCCCCTTTTCTTGCTAACTCATATAATCGTTTCCCATCTCTTTGAATCGCGCTATAAATAGGGGGTATTTGTTCAATTTCGCCTAAAAAATCGTTTAATAAGGGTTTAATGTCTTCTATAGTTAAATTAGAGGTAGATTGACTTTTAATAACCTCTCCTTGAAGATCATCAGTTGTGGTTTGCATACCGAAGCGAATAGTAGCTTTATAAGCCTTATTTTCTGGTAAAAAAGGTAAGAGACGAGTTGCTTTACCCACTGCGATCGGTAAGACTCCTGTTGCTGCGGGATCTAGAGTCCCTCCATGGCCTACTTTTTTGATGTTTAACAGTCGTCTAACTTTAGCAACACAATCATGAGACGTAAACCCGAAAGGTTTATTTAAAGGGATAAATCCAAACATAGGATAACTGGTAACTGGTAACTGGTAACTGTTCACTGATAACTGACCAAGGTTTTGCTATCATAAAAATTAAAGAATAGTAAAGTTTTATTAAGAACCTTGACAGCTAACTTGAAACCTTATCATAAAAGCACTTTAGCCCATCAGTGGCACGCCTTAGACATTGTTTGGGAAGGAGATCAAGACGTAGTTAAGCGTGGACTTCCCCATGATACCTTATCCCCTGCGTGGCAAATTTTACTGTTGGGAGATGGTTCCCCTACCCGTCATTTACAACTGTTGACCACGGAAAAAACAGAGGTTGATCTCATTGATATGTCTCCCATTGGTAGCGAAGACGACGGGGCCCCACCCCAAGTTGAGATTGTACCAGAACCTCGTTTAAGACGACAGGTTTGGTTACGGACAGCATCGGGACAAAGATTAGCTTATGCGACTTCTTGGTGGGATGCTAATCATGTGGATGAGTATTTACAAAATCGTTCTTTACCCATTTGGGACAGTTTATCACGGTTACATACAGAGTTATATCGTGATATCCAAGGGGTTTATTATGGTCATTCTCCAGTATTAGAACAAGCATTTCAAGAAAAGGGACCTTTTTGGGGAAGACATTACCTATTTTGGCACGATCGCAAACCTTTAACTCTAATTTACGAGGTATTTTCCCCTTATTTACGCAAGTATTTAGGACCGATGAGTTAGGAGTTCGGAGTTAGGAGTTCGGAGTTCGGAGTTAGGAGTTCGGAGTTCGGAGTTAGGAGTTCGGAGTTCTAATACTTCCCACACTCCCCACACTTCCCACACTCCCCACACTCCCCACACTCCCCACACTTCCCACACTCCCTACACTCCCTACAGCTTAATGATTATGTGCGCCCAAATAATCACCTTTGCCTATTTCAACGCCACAATGACGGAGAATATTATAAGCAGTGGTAACGTGAAAGTAAACATTAGGAAGGACAAAAGACAAAAGGAATGTTTGTCCATCAAAGGTGAGGGTGTTTCCTCTCATGTCTAGTTCAATTGTTTTCTCTTCTGTGCCATCAATTTGTTCTGGAGAAAAAGTTTCTAAATAGGTAACGGTTTGTTTAAGGCGATCAATTAGTTCAGGAAAACTGGTTTCATTATCCTCCATAACTGGGGCCTCAACACCAGCTAGTTTAGCAGTTCCCCGTCCGGATATATCTGAAGCAATTTGTATTTGTCTGGATAGGGGAAACATATCGGGGTAAAGACGAAAGCTGATCAACACTTCAGGGTCAATTTTTTTCGCTTCAGCATGGGCTGCACCTTTTTCTAAAATCCCTATTAAGTTATTTAAACTACGAATCATCGGTTGAACACCAGCTTGATACATGGAAACTGTCATGATGTTGCTCTCAACTGTTAACTAATATTGTAGGGGTCAACGGCCGTTGACCCCTACGGAAATGTCTAGCTCAATCATTCCTAGTCTACATTTTCTGCTACCCAAATTTAGCAAATTCGCTAAAATAAGTTGATTAATTTAGTTATCAAGGAAATTATGTCAAAATTGTTAGGTTTAACCGTTATCAGCTTGCTTAGTTTTCAAAGTAGTATTATGTTTGCTTCGGTGGCAAATGCACAACAACCTTTATATTTGGCTTATCCTCCTAAAAATCATAAAACCACTTCTGATAAAATATTCTTGATTGGTAGTGCTTCACCTCAAGGAGAGGTTACGGTTAATGGACAAAAAATAGAGCGCAGTAAACAGGGACATTTTGCTCCATCTTTCCCTTTAAAATTAGGTGCTAATCGCTTTGTTTTACGCCACAATAATGAAACTATTAATCTGACAGTCACCCGTAATTCTACAATCCCAAATATTCCTCAAGGGGGCGGTTTTGCTAGTAATTCTTTGACTCCGAATCGAGCAATTTCTGTATTGCAAAATACTCCTGTATGTTTTGGTGCGATCGCTTCTCCTAATGCTGACGTTTCTGTTACTATTGCTAATCAAACTATTCCTTTATTACCACAAAATAAATTAGTTGAACTTCCTCCTAATAATTCTATTCTTACTGATTCTAACGAACCTATTATTAACTCGGTTACTAAATATCAAGGTTGTACAAAATTTGATAGAATTGGTAACTTAGGAACGCCTAATTTTCAATTAAAAATAAATAATAAAACTATTGCTCAACAAGGACAAGGTAAAGTTAATATTCTCAATCCTAATCAATTAAGAATTGTTGAAGTTATAGCCGATGCTGGTGTTGCTAGAACGGGACCAAGTACCAATTATTCTCGTTTAACTCCTTTACCTAAAGGAACCACTGTATCAGTTATTGGTGAAGAAGGTGAATGGTTACAACTTGATTATGGTGCTTGGATAAAGGCAAATGAGACAAAAATTGTCCCTAATTTATCCTCAGCAAAAGCAATTATTAAGAGTGCAAAATTTGAAAAGAATACGGAAGAAACTAAAGCTATTTTTCCTTTAACTTTACCTGTTCCTGTTTCTCTTCATCAAATGGGTAATAAGGTTACATTAACTTTATACAATACTACTGCTCAAACTGATACGATTTTTTTAGAATATGAACCCTTAATTAAAAGTTTTTCTTGGCAACAAGTTAGTCCAGGCAAAATTGAATATTATTTTGAATTACATTCGGAACAACAATGGGGATATGATCTAAACTATGAAGGAACAAACTTGATTTTTACGTTACGTCATCCTCCCAAAATTGAGAGTCAAAATAATCAGCCTTTGAAAAATGTCAGAATCCTTTTAGATCCTGGCCATGGGGGTAATGAACTGGGCGCAAGAGGACCTAATGGTTATCCCGAAAAGTCTGTTAATTTAGTAGTTTCTAACTTATTAAAACAAGAATTATTAAAACGAGGGGCAACAGTTTATATGACAAGAGAAAGTGATAAAGCTGTTTCTTTACGAGACCGTATGAAGATGATTGATGAGATTAAACCGACCATTGCTTTATCGGTTCATTATAATGCTTTGCCTGATAATGGAGATGCTATTAATACCGCAGGAATTGGAATGTTTTGGTATCATCCTCAAGCGGAAAATTTATCGAAATTTCTGCATGATTATTTAGTAGAAAAAGGGCCACGTCCTTCCTATGGAGTCTTTTGGAATAACTTAGCTTTAACCCGTCCCCATACCTCACCTTCTGTATTATTAGAATTAGGATTTATGATCAATCCTACGGAGTTTGAATGGATAACAGATGCACAACAACAGCAAAATTTAGCTGTTCTTTTAGCTAATGGAATTACAGAATGGTTTAGTGAAAAACAAGATTGATATTTATTAACTGGTCATTTCATTTATCATTTATCATTCGTTTGGAAGTAGGATTGAAACCTCTCCCAAACTTCTTTCTCCCTAACGGGAGAAGCTTGAAACCAAAATGAAAGATGTTCAATTTTCAATGTTCAATGTTTGGTAACTGATAACTGAATCTCTAGTAAACTTGATATACTAGAGATAAAGTTTACATCTTGCTTAACCCCTAAATCATGAATAGAGTTGATTATCTTCGTATCAGTCTTATCGATCGCTGTAACTTTCGCTGTCAATATTGTATGCCGGAAGGTGCAGAATTAGACTATATTTTACGTCAAGAATTACTCACTCATGAGGAAATTATTACTTTATTAAAAGAAGTATTTATACCGCTAGGATTTTCTAAATTTCGTTTAACAGGGGGTGAACCTTTATTACGACCTGGTATTGTTGATTTAGTGCAGGATATTGCTTCATTATCTGCAACAGAAGACTTATCTCTGACAACAAATGGCTTTTTATTGTCATCCTTGGCTAAAGATTTATATGATGCAGGATTAAAGCGGATTAATATTAGTTTAGATTCTTTAGATCCCGATACTTTTAAGAAAATTATTGGTCATAAAAACGCCTCTATATGGCAGCAAACTTGGTCAGGTATTCAAACTGCTTATGAGGTAGGTTTTGACCCTTTAAAATTAAATGTTGTGGTTATTCCTGGGGTCAATGAATCGGAAATTGAAGCTTTAGCAGAATTGAGTATTGATAAAAATTGGCACATTCGTTTTATCGAATTTATGCCTATTGGTAATGCTGAATTATTCAGCGATCGCACTTGGGTTCCTTCTGAAGAAATTAGAGAAAAAATAAGACAAAAATGGGGTTTAATTGAAAGTAATATTAAAGGAAATGGACCAGCAGATGTCTTTAAAATTCCTGGGGCCAAAGGTACTTTAGGGTTTATTAGTCAAATGTCAGAATGTTTTTGCGATCGTTGTAATAGAATGCGTCTATCTGCTGATGGTTTATTACGGCCTTGTTTATTAAATGAAACAGGACAAATTGATCTCAAAAATTTATTAAGAAAGGGAACCAAAACAACAGAAATAAAAGAAAAAGTTGCTCACTTATTATCTATGAAACCAGAGATTAATTATAAACAAAGAGAATCAGGAAATGATACTGGAATTTATAACCGTACCATGTCCCAAATTGGGGGATAATAGCAGTTTTCAATTGGGTGTATCAAAATCTAGATTTAGTGAAGGTGGGGTGGGAAATGTGGGAAGTATTTTTCTTTGAGTTTGTAATCTATGCAAATGATATCATTTTCATCAACTTAGACTATCAACCTGAGTTCGGTGTTAGGAGTTCGGAGTTCGGAGTTATAATTTTAGCAACGAAATCATTAGGGTTTGAGACTTGTCAATTTTGCCAATTCTCTATCAATTTCCTTATGTCGAACTCAGGTTATCAATGTTTATATTGTCGGGTTCAACTGCCGTTGAACTCGATGTTTTTTTTGTTTAATCAATAAATAACTACAGGGAACAAAATAAAGTGCGAGTAAAGTTGCCCCAAAAATACCTCCAGCAATAACAACAGCTAAGGGTGGCCAAAATCCGCCTCCTCCTAATAATAAAGGAACAAAGCCAATGGTGGTGGTAAAAGTTGTAGTTAAAACATGACGAGTGGAATGTAAAACCACTTCTCGAATGGCGCGAGGATTGCCTAATTTTGCTTCAGGATCGTCTTTAATAGCGGTTAAAACAACGATAGAATCATTAATTGCCACTCCCACCAGGCCAATTGACCCAATAATAGCCATAAAACCGAAAGGATAGTCAAATAACCAGAGTGAAAATAATCCCAACCCCACCGAACAAATTCCCACCACACCAATAACGCCGGCTAAACGAAACGATCCCAGAGATAACACCAAGGTTGCAACCATGATAATAGTTAACCCACCAACCAAGGATAATAAACCCCCCACTGCATTATTTCTTTCCGCTGCTTCTCCGCCAATTTCTAGGGTATAACCATTAGGTAAAGCAAAATTAGCATTTTCTAGGCGTTTTTCAAAGTCTGACAAAACTTGAGAGGGCAATACTCCTGTTTCGATGAATCCTTGAACAGTATTAACTCGTTTTCCGTTGCGTCGGGTAATTTGGTTAATTTCCGGTAAAAGGGTGACATTCCCCACAGAGGTTAAGGGTATTGACTGTCCATTTGCAGTTAAATCTAGGGACCGAATGTTATCTAAGTCTCCCCTTTGTAAACCATCCACCCGAACTCTGACGGGTAATTCTTCGGAAGATTCGATGATAGTTCCCCCTGTAACCCCTTCTAAATTGGAATTTAACTGAGTCGCAATAGTAGCATTACTAAATTGGGTTAAACGACTTTTTTCTTCATCTATTTGTAACCCCAATTTGGCTAAATTCTCACTGAGACTATCACGGGTATGGGTAATATGGTTAACTTGGCTAAATTCTTTCCTTAATTTTTCGCCTAAATCGCTTAAAATATCTAAATTTGAGCCATATACACGAACTTCAACTGGTGCATCTACTGGAGGCCCTTGTTCCAGGGAACGCACTAATACCCTAGCATTAGGGTATATTTGATCGAGTTGGGTTTGTAGAATAGGAATTAAGGTACGAGAAATTTCAGGAGATTCTGTTTCTACTAAAGCTTGAGCGTAATTTGGCTCATTTTTCCGTCCTTCAACCAAATTATAGTAAAATCTGGGCGCACTTCGACCAACAAACCAGTGAACATTTTTCACCCCTTCGTGTTCTAAAATCAACTGACGCGCTTCTAAAACTTGATCACGGGTTTGACTGAGGGGAGTAGATGCAGGAAATTCTAACTCCAGATTAAATTGATCCCGATCTGCTGGAGGGAAAAACTGTTCTTGTAGGGTTCCTGCTTGCATAAAACCGATTATTGGTAAGAAAAGGGCTAAGAAAATGCCTAAAATGGGATATTTAAACAGTTGATGTAAACTCCAGCGATATTTTCGGGTTAACCATCCCCAAGAAAATCCTTGATTCAACCATCGCAAGGGTAAAAAAGAAGAGGAATGGAAATTTTTGGGGCTAAAATGAGCCGCAATAGCAGGAATAATGCTTAAAGAGATTAAAAGTGAGAAAATTAAGGCAATAATAACGTTAATACCAATAGTTCCTACAAATTCTCCTGATGGCCCTGGTAATAAGGCAATTGGTAAAAATGCGCAAACGGTGGTTAAAGTGGATGCAAGTAAGGGAATAAAAAGATAATTTACAGTCTTTTTAATCGCTTTAGTGGGATTTAAGCCCGTTTTTAAACGATTTTGTACTTCATCCACCACCACAATCGCATTATCGATTAATAACCCTAACGCAACAATTAATCCAGTGATGGACATTTGATGTAGGGGAATATTTAACCATTGCATCCCTGCAAACACCATCAACCCTGATAATGGTAACGCGATCCCGACAATTAAGGCTGATCTCCAGCCCATCATTAATAATGTTACGGCGAATACACAAGCTGCACCGAGTAAAAGATTGAAAATTAAACTGGTAAGGCGATTTTCTACATAAGGGGTTTGATCAAAGAT
>JAAUYK010031782.1_pt1 | contig 40919 bp, 35 predicted proteins | sample 7278021 | NCBI WGS metagenome assembly JAAUYK01 (sample SAMN14350223, study PRJNA611818) | marine sediment metagenome | isolation source: surface marine sediment (1.8m) | place: French Polynesia: Moorea | collected 2018-08
CGAACTCGTTATAATATGGAGTTATTTACCCAGTTTTATGGCGATACTTATCAAAGTTATGTCAAGGATATTAAAAAGATTCAAAGTATCTTAGGAGATATTCAAGATAGCTTTGTTTTAGTAGAGTATCTTGATCAGATTTTTGATGATAATATTCTCAGTAATATGCCAACTTTTTGCAAAATTTTACAAGATAGTCGTTATAAGAAGTGGCAAGAATGGGAAAAATTACAGCGAAAATTTCTCAATCATCAAACTCGAAAAAACCTGCATCTTACTATTTTAGAACCTTCTATTATTGAGCATAAAATAGAGGATAGTCAAGGGAACTCTCACAAGGTTGTAGAGGAAATAGTATAGCAATAGACAGGCTAATTAGGACACATAAATTATATTTTAAGGGAACAGAAAAATGTCCTAATAGCTTTGGCGAATGCTATGTCTACAAATATTTCGTAATAACAACAAAAGTTTACTAATGTGTAACGAAAACCAAATAATTATCAAATAAGATGTTATTTTTTTCTAATGGCTTGAAAATCAAATTATAATATTTATCAAGGGAGTGTTCCCTTAATGTCTTTGTTATTAATTAGCAAAGTGTGGCATGAGGAGAGAGAAATCATATTCTAGTTCTGAGGAATGCCATGAAAATTATACCCTCGGTTTTGATTACTGTTAGTGTTCTTTTGGTTGCACCTAACGCCGTTGGTCAAGTTCGTCGTTCTTCTGATTTTAACACATTAGCAACCACATCTAGCGAAGATTTAGGAAGAGTTGAATCCAGAAGCATAGAAGATTGGCCATGGGCATTTGGACCAAGTATTGAACCCATACCTGGTCTTACACCTTATCCTCTTAGACCTGATCCTACTATCAGTCTTGACGAAATTAAACGTAGAAATCTCAATGAAGCTTATCAAGATGTTGATAATCAGTTAGGAGACTATCAACGTCCAACTTATCGTTCTCCTGTGGTTGATTTTTAATAGGTTTTGGGATTGTGTGCTATTGTTTGCCATAATGCTTGTTAGTCCTCTAGTTGGTAACTAGAGGACTAATATAAACTTTTTCTATGGAATCTTGGTTATGTCTAAATTGGAGTTTTTTAGATATTCAATTGTAACAATTTGTATAATATTTAGCACTGTTTCAAAGTTGAATATTGGAAATATAGAACTTTTCCGGACCGCAAATTCCATTCTAAGAAGAGGTTCAAGAGTTGATATTAGCTAAAAAGAAATTAAGCGTCTTTATGAAGCTATAAAAAGATGTAAACAAAAGGAAGAGGATAAAAATGAAGCTATTTGGAAGAAATATTTAGAGATTGAGGAAACTCTTAAATCGTTAATGGGAGGTAATTCAAATGAATAATTTTGTAGTAATTTTTTCAGAACTAAAAAGCAGGTTAAGAAAGAATATTTTGCATATCTTGTTCTCGATAGTGCAATCTTTCTATTAATAGTTTAACAATAAATTTGTGGAACGCTGATGCTAGTTTAGGTTCTTCTCTTTCCATGCGTTTAAAAGCATGACTTGAGAAAAAATAGACAGAACTATGTTCATCAGCTATAACAGAAGCAGAGTGATTAGACTGACTATAAAACCCCATTTCTCCGATAATTGTCTCGCTTTTATAGGTTCGCAAACATTTAGTTTGATCGGGGGTTATTTCTTTGATAACACGTAGTTGTCCTGACTCTAAAAAATACATTCCTAAATTTAATTGTCCCTGACTAAATAAAACTTCTCCTGGTAATAATTTAAACGGTTTAAGATAACTAATCAGTTTAGTAATATCTACAGAAGGAGGAAAATAGTTACTTAACTGTGTTTCCAATAATTGACAACTTTTATGACTAGGATAATATTGTTCAAGTAATTGTTCTTCACACCAAGCTAAACCAATATTTTTTTCTTCAAAAACATGAATAAAATTATCTTCTAAACCAACTTGTTTTTCTAACTTTTCTTGAGCTTTTTTAGTTAAGTTAGTGAGGATTAAATTAACGGAGTACTTTTGCAGTAATTGTTTGATTTTAATAAAGTTAATCAAGGCAGAAGAATCTAAACCATTAACCACACGAAAATCTAATAATACAAAGTTAATAGAAGTTTTATTCCCATCATATAAACGGTTGCGAATCGTATTAAATAATTGATTAGCAGTTCCAAAAAACAACCAACCTTGTAAGTCTAAAATATAAACATTTTTACCATATTTTTTGATAATTTTAGTTTCTAAAGATGAACGTTGTACATGGGAAAGCGAGTGAAATAAAGACGCACTATTTTTGATAATACTAAGACGACTAGATTTAAAAACAAAGAGAATCATTGCCACAATTGCTCCTACAATAAGTCCCTGTAATAATCCCCAAAAACCGATACAAACTACAATCAATAAAACTAAAAAATAATCAGGTTTTGACAAATTCCACCAACCATCATAAAGCCATTCTACTAAAAAATTTAAGCCTAAAAATAAAGTCAATCCTCCGATTAAAACTTCAGGTAATAAAGATAAAATTGACATTCCTCCAAACAAAGCTAAAGCACAAAATCCACTCAATAACCACCCAACAATACGACTAGAAGCTCCTAAACGATGATTAAGAACAGAACGACTTAATGATACATAACTGGTTAAACCTCCACCCATTAAGCCAGATAAAATATTAGCAATTCCTGTTATTTTTAACTCATGATTGAGGGCGATATCTTTTTGTAAAGCCACCTCGATACCACTAATATTTAAAAGCAGTCCTATCACCCCCAAAAGAATAATAGAAAACATTTTGGGTAGGTGATGAACAATAAGAGATAAATCAGCATTTTTTAAAGTATCAAATGTTAAGGCTGGTAAAGAAGTATTTTGTTGTATTGGTTGCATTAGTAATCCCATCACTCTCGCTTCATCGATAGAAATTCCTGTTATTCCTAAGAATAAATAGAAAGCAACTACTGTCAGAAACATAATAGCTGGTAACACTAAACAATGTCTAACAAAACGTAAGGTTATCAATAATAGAAAAGCAAATATAAACTCAGGCAACCAATGGGATAAAATCTCCCAAGAAAATAATTGACTAAAATCATTTAAACTAAGTTCAATTCCTGCATAATTTCTAATAATACCTGATACTAATAACCAACCTGTTCCCGCTAAAAATCCCCCAATAACTGGATAAGGAACATAGCGAACTAAACTACCTAAACGAAAAAAACCGAGAGTAAAAAAAACAATTCCGCTGAGAATTCCCGTAAGAATAATGATAACAATAAGAGTTAATAAAGTCGTCTCGATATTATCAAGAGAGGATGGGGCAACAATGGTACTAGCAATAACACTTAAAATAGCTACAGGAGGTTCTTGAATAGAAGGAATAATACCAGGTAATGAGGTTCTAGAAGCAATAAATAATCCTGTAACAATATTACTAATTAAAATTAAAGCAATACCAATAGAAATATAAGGAGACAAAGAACCAGAGAAAATTAAATTACTACAAGAAACTGCCCAAATAATAGAAAGAGTTGCCCCTATTAAACTAGCAGTAAAACTAGAAAAAAAACGTAGAGGATGAAACTCTTTTTCGATAAAAGTAGAAACTTTTGAAAAGTAAGAAGAATCGGACACAATTTTTAAATATAAATTTTATAAACTTTGGTGCATTATTATAACCTAAACAATGGATAATGGACAATGGATAATGGACAATGGATAATTTTGGATTTTGGGGTTATATTAGATTTGATGAAGTATAAGTAGTGCAAGCATCTTGCTTGCTATTTTTAGAATTATACTACTTTCATCAACGGAGACTAGAAATTTTAACGCTGTAGGGGTCAACGGCCGTTGACCCCTACGATAATGTGTAACTTTAACTAACAGCAGTAAGTTGAAGAGAAACCCGATAAACAGGTTGATTTTTATTCAACGTAGCAATTTCTCTTTCTGTAGGAATAGGAAAAGTATTTTCCTTTAACCAAGTTTCTGAATGTTGCTTTTGAAAACAAGTATTAGCCAAAAAATTATCTGCCATTTCTTCAGCAACTTCTTTAATATCTGATTGTAAAAAAACCGATCCATCCCTCACTAAATAAGTAGCGATCGCATTAACTAAACCCGGTTGGACAACTCGTCTTTTTTGGTGACTCCGTTTGAACCAAGGATCAGGAAATTGAATGGTAACACAATCTAAAACTTGAGGGGGAAAAGACTCTAATATTGAATCAATATAGAGATTAATATTACAAAAAAGAAAATGGAGGTTAGATAACTGTAAATTATCCCGTTGTTCATTCGCTTCAATCACCAAAGGTTCTCTAATTTCTATGCCCAAAAAATTAATTTCAGGATATAATGGAGCCATCTTCAACAAAAATTTGCCCCTACCACAACCAATGTCTAAATGAAGGGGTCTATCGAGATGAGAATAAACAGTGTCCCACTCAGGTAAAATCAAAGGTTGACGGTATTTTCTACTTAAAGGGTTAACGTGTTGACGGACACGGACTCTTGCCAAAATGACTCTCTCCTATCTATGCTCAATGATAAAGATGTGCTTGAGTTAAAGAATTTTTTATGATGAATTTTCGCTTTGCTATTATTAGTGATCCCCATGTAGCGGTTCCTCAGACCCTTCCCGATCATACTAACCGTTTCCATTTAGTTGAAGTCAGTATTCTTGCCCTAGAAAAAGTATTAAACCACTTACAACAGCTTAACTTAGATTTTCTTCTTTTGCCAGGGGATTTAACCCAAGATGGAGAAACAGATAACCATGATTGGTTAGGGAAACGCTTGCGATCGCTACCTTTCCCCGTTTTTGTGGTTCCGGGTAATCATGATCTTACCAGTATTAACCCCACAACAACTAAGATTGGCCTGCATCAATTTCCGAGTTATTACGGTCATTGTGGTTACAACAGTCAACAATTGTATTATACTCAAGAAATTTTACCAGGGGTGAGAATTATTGGTTTAAATTCCACTCAATTTAATGAAGAAGGAAGACAGTTAGGTTGTTTAGATAATGAACAATTAACTTGGTTAGAAAACTTATTACCCCAAGTGAAAGATCAACTACTGTTAGTAATGATTCATCATAATGTAATCGAACATTTACCCAACCAAAGTAACCATGAATTAGGGAAAAGATATATGTTGGATAATGCTTCTCTGTTACTGAAAATGTTGAGTTCTGCTAACTGTAAATTAATTTTTACTGGACATCTTCATGTACAGGATATTGCCGAACAGCAAGGAATTTATGAAATTACAACGGGTTCATTAGTTAGTTATCCTCATCCTTATCGTATTATTGAAGTGCAACGACCAGTTAACGGTTCATTGAGCCTCAATATAACCTCTCATCGGGTTAAAAATGTACCAGGATGGGATGATTTAGAGGACATTTCTCGTCAATGGTTAGCCGAGCGATCTTTTCCTTTTATGGTGAAATTATTAACAGCATCACCCCTAAAATTATCCTTAGCTGAAGCAGAAAAATTGGCTCCATCTTTACGATATTTTTGGTCAGATGTTGCCGCAGGAGATGGTATTTTTTATTTTCCTGATTTCCCTGTAGAAATTCGTGATTATTTTCAGAGATTTAGTGCCGTCAAAGCTGACGGTACAGTGTCTAAAATTGATAATCAAGCCATCCTTAACTTATAAAATTAAATTTTTTTATCCTTTAAATAAACATAAATAAACAGAAAGAAGCAAATCTTTCTGTTTTTAAATATAATTACTTATAAGTTTGCCTTTTGACTTTTGCGTAGCGGCACTAGGGTTGATTAGAAGTTCCACTAGCAGTCCACCAAGCTAACCCATAAGGTTGAGTCTCCTCATTGATTTGTTGTTGATATTGCACCCGTATTTTATAGTTACCAGTGGCCCGAACAGGACAAAAAATATGTTCTGTATTATCCACCTTACTAATAGAACGACAGGTACTTTCTGAGGTGTTATTGGTATCGGTGGACATTAAATAAAGATCAAGGTTATTGAGACCCTTATCCTCAAAAGTTTCCCCCACGTCGTATTGTTCATTCTTATTGTTATCATTCAGTTCTACCAATCTATCCCAAACTAAGGTGATAGCCACAAAACTGTTGGCCTTTAAAGGTTCGGCAAGAACATACTCTTTATAATTATCTTTGCTCACGGTTTCATAGTCCCAACCCATCTCCGGAACTGGGTTTCCAGGTTTCCACTGACCCGCGCTAAACTGTTGATAAGCTCGCAGGACATTGAGATGGCCGGCCCCCATTTCTATGTCTACAGGGATCTCGGGGTTACGATAAGCCTCAGAATCGAACCATGTATAATGGGACTTACTAAAAATAGTGCGCATCATCCCCAGTAATAAACCGTTGCCCCGATCTTCCATTTTATCAGCAGAATTGAGCAGAACAGCTTTATTGACTTGATGACGGCGAGAGTCTAGACTCCAGTTGGGTTCTTGGTTACGCAGTTGGCGATCGCCGAATTCTTGGAGTAGGGCTACAGATGCGGTAATGTGGGGGGCAGCAAAGCTGGTGCCACTGACTTTTTGCATGGTTCCGGCTAAGTCATAAACCGCTACTTTACTACCTGGGGCCACTAAAGTAATGGCCCGTCTGGGTCCAACGTTGATTTCTCGTTTAATTAAACTGCGGCCAATGCCCACAGGACGCGCGCTAAGGTTGGCAAAGTCCACTTTACTATAAATTCCTTCCTGTTTGGTGCTGTAGGCTGTTGTAATGCCGTTATAGTGGTCTGTGGGGATGGGAATACCTCCTCTTCCTTGGTTCCCGGCAATGACATATAAGGTATTGTGAACCCGTGATGACCAATCAATACATCGGGTTAAATGTGCGTTACCGTCTAGCGTTGCATCCATGCGACGATCTTGGGAGAGGGATTCTCCAAAACTAAAGTTAATCGCTCTGACATCTCCGCTATTTTGTTGGGCAATATGTTGACTGGCCAGACATTCTTGGGGTTGGCCACCGCCTTTGATAGCACCGATGGCAGAAGCGTATAATCTTGCGTCTGGGGCAACTCCTGGCAATCTTTTATCTTTGCTAACCATGACGCTTGCTACCATAGCTGCATGGTTATCCAGGTTGCCGTTGGATTTGACGGCCCGATTTTGATAGTAGACTCCTGCTAGTTTAAAGGTGGGACTCCATGCTGCTATTTTATCAAAACCAAAGACCCCGGGCCGACCAATTTCTACTTGTCCAATGGCTATTTTTCGCCCTGTTAAATTGAGGGGTTGTTGATGTAAGCGATTTGCATAAATGCCTGTTTCTCCTGTGGAGGTATTTAGGGCTAGGCTAGGGGTGATAATGCCTGTGATGGTTGTTAAACTACTGATAACCCAAGCAACGGTTTTTTTCATATAAAGATATTAATTGTTTTTTTTGACTGCTCTCTATCTTATACATGAAAAATTAGATTCTAGCTGTAAAATTTTTCTAAAGATAATGAATAATTGATAATTATGGTTATAATGGCAGGGATACTTGTTAGAAGGTAACAGATTATGGCTTCAATAATTACCTCAAAACTTTTGTATGAACAAGACTTGAATTTATGGTTACTCAACACCATTGAACAATTGAAACAAGGTGATTTAAAGCAATTGGATATTGAACATTTAATTGAGGAGTTGGAAGGTTTGGCTGGAAGGGATAGAAGAGAGTTAGAAAGTCGTTTAGAAGTTTTGTTATCTCACATTCTTAAGCGTTTATTTGTGCCAAGTCCTAATGATTATCGAGGATGGGAATTAACAATTAAAGAACAACGTAACCGTTTACAACGTTTACTTAAACAATCTCCTAGTTTACATAATTACTTTATTTCTGTTTTTTCTGAAGTTTATCAGGATGCTTTTGAGTTGGTTTCTTTAGAATACACTGAGGTTAGTTTCCCTGAAGTTTGGCCTTATAGTCAAACTATTGAAGATATTTTATTAACTAAGTTTTGGGGAAATTAAAGCGGTTTAACTATGGATCAATATTTTATTCATAATTTTAAAAAAAATTACTGTAAAGAAATTAATGAAGATGAATTTCAACAATTACAAGAAGCAAAAAATAAGTTAGTTCTTGCTTTTGTTTTAGAAGAAAAATTAGAATTCCTTTTAATGAATTATGCAGAGGTAGAAAAAGAAGCTTTTAGTTTAACTTTAGATTATATGATGACACATAATAAAGGGTATGAATATCTTCATGTCAGTAATAGTTTAAAGTTGAAAGTTTTTCAGTTTCTATCAATTCATAAATTTTATGAAGATACGGTAAAATCGACATTAAAATCAATTTACGGAAGGCATTCTGGTGAATATAAAATTATTGAAAATAAATTTTCATCAGAATATAATAATCCTGATTTATTTTATCGTACTATATCTATTATTAGAAATCATACTCAGCATTATGATTTACCAATTGAGATAACAAAATTCAATTATAAATCAGTTGAAACTAATGATGGTAAAAAATATAAATATAACCTCCAATTTTGTATTACAGTTGCTTCTCTAGAAAACAATAGAAACGTTTCAAAAGAACTATTAAATGATATTAAAAACACTTTTTCGGAAAAGATTGACTTAATGTTTCTCATAAGAAAATATCTTGAGTCAATTGGTAAAATCCATGAAGAAATACGAAAAGTATTAAAATTAAATTTAGAGAAATGGGAGAAAATTATGATGGATACTATTGATAATGATTATATAAAATACAAACAATTTACAGAGAATGAAAGCTTATTGGTAACTAAAAACTTAAATAAGTATGATGAGGATCTCAGGATTGATATCTCAAAGTGTTTTGATTATATAAAGCGTCGTAAACAGTTAGAAAAGAGATATCGTCACTTAATCCCTTATTCCCGTCAATTTATTACTAATGAAATAGTAGAAAAATAAAACTAGATTGAATTTAGATTAACTCTTGTTCTTGTAATAAATTATTAATCCAAAGTTGTTCATTTTCGGATAAATCTTCTAAGGTTTGTTTTTGATAATTAATAGCTAGATCATAGCTTCCTTTTTCATAAATACTGTGTAATAAGTCTTGTAATGGGATTAAAGGTTGTTGATCTTCTGGTTTTAATGGTAAAGGAATAGAGGGAATTTCTTGTACTAAATTAAAAGCATATAATTCTGCTTGTGGACGGCGATCGCTACGACTAATTATAATACGATAATCTGATTGTATTTTTTGATCAATATTCATCGGCATTATCTCACCTTTTCTTAATAAATCTATTTCTATTAAATGGGTTAAACTCATTAATACCTGTTCTCTTTTTTTTAGATATTTGTTTCTTCCTTCTCCTACTTTTTTATTTTTAGGTGATAAAATTTCAATCACTGTTACTACTTCTTTGGTTTCTACATTTTTTACTTGTAAATACCATTCTTTAACGGTTTTCGGTTGGGGAATGGAGACAGTTAAGGGTTCAACTTTTGGGGGTGCAATAGCAACATTAGATGAAGTTTCACTAGGGTTTGAACTAGGAGAAAAAACAACATTATCGGGAATACCTACTAATCCTAAACTATCATCATTATCATTTTGAGTATAAACTCTTTGTTCAAGTTCCATACGATATTTAGGACGCAAGATAGGATTCATTACGTCAGCTATTTCAACAATTAAACGGTTATGAACTTGTGACCAAAATTGAGGAAGTTCTAAATAGGGGTTCATTCCAGGAAAGGGGGAAGGCATAAATTATCTCCTTAATTTAAAGATTAATCTGACATTATAATACTATTCGTTTTCGTCGGTTAATATAACATCTTCATAAATCAATTCTACAGGAAAATTAAAATGGAGTGATTCTAATTTTGATTGTTCATTTTCGCTAAAACTGTGTAACTCCCAAACTTGTTGATCATTAAGACGAAAACATTCAACTAATTTTTGATCTGCACTAACTAAAACATATTCTTTTAGTGTTTCAATCTGTCGATAATTTCTGAATTTTTTACCTCGATCAAATCCTTCTGTACTGGGAGAAAGCACTTCAATAATTAAACAAGGATATTGCAGAAACTTGAATGCTTTTTGATCCCTTTCGTCACAACTGACAACCACATCAGGATAATGATAAGGCCCTGTTTCTAATACCTGTACTTTAGCACCACATATTAATACTTTTCCCTGCTTCATTTTTAGATGATTTTTAAGCATACAAGCTAAATTTAAAGCAAGAGTATTATGGGGGAGTGTATTATCAGAAATAACATAAACTTCCCCATCCATATATTCATATTTCAGGGGTTGTTTGTCTTCCCATTCGAGATATTCTTCGGGAGTCATATCGAAATTTTCTTTTGCAGCAACCATATTTAAACCTCATGTATTAACTAACAACTGATAACCGATCGCTGGTAACTGAAACAATTGAATCTAATGCTTCTAAAGCGCGATCGCGATATTTTCCGTATCTTTCCCGTTTATTACGAATTCTGACGGGTAAATCGGGTAAAATACCAAAGTTCGGTGGCATGGGTTGAAAATGTTTCGGGGAAGCACTACTTATGAAATCAAATAATGCACCCATCATCATGGTAGAAGGCAGAGTAATGGGGTCTAACCCTAGTGCTATGCGTGCAGAGTTGGTTCCTGCTAACCATCCTCCGGCTGCTGCTGCGGTATAACCTTCTGTGCCGATTAATTGTCCTGCGGCCAACACATTGGGACGGCTTTTGAACTGTAAAGTCGGGTTGAGTAACTGGGGAGAGTTAATAAAAGTGTTGCGGTGCATAACACCCATGCGCACAAACTCGGCATTTTCTAAACCAGGAATGAGACGAAATACCCGTTTTTGTTCACCCCATTTTAAATTAGTTTGAAAACCAACCATATTCCAGAGTTTACCCTGTTTATCTTCTTGTCGCAGTTGGACAACAGCGTAGGGACGTTTTTCTTTGTTTTCAGGATCACGAAAGTCTCCTAACCTTGCATCAAATAACCCCACAGGTTTCAGGGGACCATAACGCATGGTATCTTCTCCCCGTTGGCCTAATTCTTCGATAGGTAAACATCCCTCGAAAAATTTGGCTGTTTCTCTCTCAAAATCTTTTAATTCCGCTTGTTGTGCTGCACAAAGTTCCTCACGAAACTGTAAGTATTGCGCTTTAGTAAAGGGACAGTTGAGATAAGCTGCTTCTCCTTTGTCGTATCGGGAGGCTAAAAAGGCGATGTCTCGGTTGATGGAGTCCCCAACAATAATAGGGCTGGCTGCGTCAAAAAAGCTCATATAAGCCATGCCGGTGAACTGTTGTAACTTTTCGGCCAAAATGGGGGAGGTAAGGGGGCCAGTGGCTAAAATAACCATACCTTCTGAGGGTATTTCCTGGACTTCTGAGCGTCTTAATTCGATTAAAGGATGTGTTGCTAAAGTTTGGGTTAATTGTTGGCTGAACACACCTCTATCCACCGCTAAAGCACCACCGGCTGGTACAGAGTGTTTATCGGCGGTTTGGATGATTATCGAGTTGAGGCGACGTAATTCTTCATGGAGTAGGCCGGCTGCGCGATCGCTTGACATGGCCCCGAAGGAGTTACTACAGACTAATTCGGCTAATTCTTGGCTATGATGGGCGGGACTGGTACGAATAGGGCGCATTTCGTGCAGTATCACGGGAATACCTGCTTGTGCTACTTGCCAGGCTGCTTCGGTTCCAGCTAACCCTCCACCAATTACTTGAACTTTTGCGGTTGATTCTGTCATTAATTAGGTTTTAGTTTCGTTTTTGTTTCGTTTGAATACTTTTATTTTAGATTCGTAGGATGGGTTAGGCGCAGGGATGATTTTTCGGGAAACCTTATAACTTTTGATTTGCGCCGTAACCCATCACAGGTTTTTTGTGTATTTTTGTCCATTTTCCACCACAATCTCAGGAGATTCCGTGTTTGTTTAGTTTGAATACTTTTATTTTAGTATAGTTTAATTGATTGTTCTCGGTTTAGTCTAAAAATGAAAACTACTTATCTTTGATAAGATAAATTAGTACATAACATTTGAAATACTAAGGGTAGTCATATTATGGCAAATTGGTCATTAAGTGTATCTTCAGAAATTGATCAACGGTTAAGAGCTTTTTTAGAACAAAAAGGAATCGCTGAAGATAACTTATCTCGATATGTTGAAGAAGCAGTTAAACAAAGATTAGATTTTGAGGAAACTGTTGATTATGTTCAAGAACGTAATTTACGTTACTCTCAAGAAGAAATTGAAACAGATATAGAGGAGGCTATTAGAAAAACTCGTGATCCGTCTCGTTCTTGATACTAATATTCTTATTTCAGCATTGTTACGAAAAAATACACCCCCGTATTTACTTTATCAACAATGGCGTGAGGGTCAATTTGATCTAGTTACTTCGGATAAACAACTCGAAGAATTACAGAGAGTTATGTCTTATCCTAAGCTAAAGCGTTACTTTACCCCTGAAGAAGCAAGGAAAATGTTAGTAGGGATAAATCTGATTTACTCAAACTCAATAGGGTTGAGAATATTCCTATCATTACCGCACGTCAAGCTTTGATAATTCTTCAATCAAGTTAAACTTTTGTATAGGATCATTGCTGAAAATTATTTAGTGACAGTTTAGTTTTGTTAAGCAACGACAACAAAATATTTTTAGATACGCTAAATTGATTATAGAGTACATATTTTCAGGGACTATAACATCAACAAATTCCTGTCAAGATGATCAATGACAGTGGTAATCAGTTGTCAAGGGTTAAATATTAAAAGGAGATAAGATCATGACTTCTTCTAATCAAAATCCTAATAATCAACAATCAAATAGTCAATCACGAAAAAGAAAAATTAATTGGGAGGCTATAGGGGTTATCTTTACAATCATATTCGGTTGTATAACAACTGTTCAAATTATCTGCAATCTACTAGATTGTAAAATTACGCTATTCCAGAAGATACCTTGGTCACGATTTAAAATAGATATTGCTTATAGTAATAGCTGTTCAAATAAAGCACAAGATATTAAAGATTATTTAAAAGAAGAGTTAAAAAAAGAAACTTCTATTCCTTATAATATTGTACTCTACAGAGAGAAAAGAATACAAAAAAGTCAAGAGCTACAGTCTTTATTGAAGAAAAAAAGTAACCTAATTGTCTATCAAAAAGCACCTTTTGATGAAACAAGCGCAGCCGAGAAACTACAAGAGCTATTAACAAACAAGGTAACTAAACCTGGACTGAAACTTGAGTTTCAACCTGATAACAAACCTTTCAAAGATCCGAAGACAGGTGAATGGGTACAAACTATTACAATTGTTATAAGTGCTATAGATGACAACGGTAACTGTAAATAAAAAACTTTACTGTATGTTATATTAAAGGAGTATAAACAATGAAAACAGACAAAGCTTTACACATAGATACTATGTATGACGAACCGATGGACTATTTTCTAGATACTAATATCCAACCTCAAAACCTTGTCATTCATTCGTTTTTAAAAACCTTTCTAAGTGTACTATTTCACTAAAATGGTGGGTTACGACGGATAATTAGATTCTAATAATTACCTAAATTTTAGCAGTCTAACCCACCCTACGATATCTTAAAACGCAATCCAATCAACAACATTAATCCATTCTTCTGCTTCGCTTGTTTCCCAAATCATAATTAATTCTTTAGCTAATTCTCCCATCGTTGTTAGGGGACGTACCCAAAATAAACCCCACATTTGTTGATTATTCTGCCAATACTCTTCTAAATGGTCAGGCATACTGGTACGATTATCAGTAACTAATAATCGTTGAGATGAACCTAAATATTGCAAAACATCGGGATCAAGAGTTCCCAACGGGGGAGTATTGGTATCTCCAATGCGTAAAATATCTATGTCTGGATTTAATCTTATCACAGCATTTTTTAAACGTGGAGACAAGTTTTCATCTAGTAAGAATTTAATTTTCATACCGTTAATGAATTTTGTCTTTGCTGTTTGATTCGTTGCATTTTTTGTCTTTGAGGAGATGGGTTTTCAAGAGATTCTTGATAATGAGATTCTTTCCACTGTTTTATCCGTAAGAGATAAGCATCAATTTCCTTTTTATTTTGGAGATAATAGGTAATTGTAGCGTAAATTTTCTCTAAACTTAAATCAGGATAATTTGCTTTAATTTCTTCTGGGCTATATCCTTCCAAGAAATAGAATAATACGTTATCTATTCCAATTCGATGACCTTTAATTCTGATATCATCTTCAGAAATGAAGATAAAATAATCTTCTAATTGCATGACTGATTGTCTCCTTGTTAATTCAATAAAATATTTATTCTGGTGGGTTACGACGGATAATAGGATTGGAATAATTGACTATATTTTAGCCGTCTAACCCACCCTACGATTTGAGTTAAGATGTACTGTCTATAAGTTGTGTTAAGACTACTGTTTCTATGTTGTCCATAGACTTGGATCTATGTGACTCTATATATGCGCACTCTATCTCTATTTTACTCTCCAAATTTATAATAACACATTTTTGTATTTTTTTTCGAGGGTATACCCCACTGGGTTTTGTGGACCAAAAAGGCGTACACATAAAGAAAACATTAAGATTTTTGCTCTTTTTTAGTAAATGTCAGGAAAACTTGACACAAACTATATAGTCACAGTGATTTATGATTAATTAAGGGGAAAATTGAAGTTAATGTTAGCAAAATAGATATTTTAAAAAAATTAAACTAATTAATACACGAAAATGGTTTGTTAAGACGGATAATAAGATTTTAATAATTACCTAGATTTTTGCTGTATAACCCACCCTACTAATGACGGGTCAAAAGTTATACAATGTATAATATCTTGTAATAAAGAGTGTTAAACGATGGAAATAGAACTGAAAAAATGGGGAAATAGTCTAGGCTTAAGAATACCCTATAAAGTGGCTGAAAGTTTTGGCGTTGAAGAAAACTCTGTCATTGAGTTAACCGAATCAGACAATGCTCTGATAATTACCAAGAAAAGAAAAGTGAGTAATCTTGACGAATTATTAGCTAGTATTCCCCCTAATTTTGCCTACCCTGATGATGTTCTTGACTTTGTTGAAAGTGAAACTGAAGGAAGGGAATTAATTTAGAAAAATGCTAAATATTTCCAGAGGAGAAATTATTAGAATTAATCTCAACCCAACCCAAGGAAGAGAACAATCAGGAAATGCACGTCCTTGTTTAGTTCTCAGTCATACTGAATACAATTTAGCTCGTCAAGGAATAGTAGTGGTAACTCCCATTACAAGTACCATCAAACCAGAAGTTAAAATGATGATTGAGATTCCCGATGGATTCAAAATCAACGGTTCAGTTATTGCAGAACAAATTAGAACAGTTGATTTGAATACTCGTTGGTGGAAAACCACAGGAGAAATTCTGCCCAAGGACTTTGTTGATTATGTTGCAGAAACTTTTTTAGTTATTATTAACTAATTTTGTCCTCGACAGTTGGCATCAATAATTAATAGTTTCTCCTGGTAAGGGAGGAGTAGAAGCAGGCGATCGCCGAAATTGGGTCGCTTGTTCGTAAGCGTAAGCAAAGCCTAATAAAGTAGGTTCACTGTAAGCCAAACCGAAGAAAGTTAAACCAACCGGTAATCCTTGCTTAGTAAAACCCATAGGAACGGAAATTCCTGGAAAACCAGAAACATTGGCCAAGTATCCTGGAGTATAAGGATCATCGATGTTGCATTCATAAGTGCGATCGTTTTCGATGGTATAAAGGGGGCCAGCAGGACACCTCATAGTAGGAAAAATCATGGCATCAAGCTCCTGAGACTCCATAATAGAAGTCAGAACTTGACGCACTCTCGGAAACTCGTATTGAGTAATATAGAGATAACGAGGGTCTGCCAGTCCTTTATGCTCAACAGAAGCTTGCGCCCCTCGAATACGCCCAGGATTTAACGCATTTGAAGATTGAGCAATATTATTAGATAAAGCTAAGTTAATCAACCGTTCCAGACTTTTCGGGACAGAAGCAGTTAAAGTCTGTAGGTAATTTTCCAGTTGGGGTTCAAACTCAGCCTCTGTGACTTCTTCCATCAAAGGCCAGAGATTTTCTAATTGTGTCGGTAAGTCCACTATCACCATCTCTGCCCCCAATTCTTTGAGCTTGGCAACGGCTTGTTGGGTTAAAGCGTCAACCTCCTCATTACCTCCGTTGAAATCGATGACAACGCCAATTTTAGCCCCTTTCAGAGCGTCTTTATCGAGGAATTGAGTATAATCTTGATAGGATTTTCCTTGACTATCTAAAGTGCGAGGATCGTTGCGATCGATTCCAGCCATAATCCCTAAAGCGATCGCTCCATCTCTGACTGTGTTGGTCATAGGCCCTGCGGAATCAAAGGAGAGGGTCAGAGGAACAATACCATCCCGACTGACTAACCCTTGAGTAGGTTTAATACCGACGATACCAGCTACGGAAGCAGGTCCACGGATAGAACCGGACGTATCTGTACCTGTGGCTAAAAGGGCAAAACTCGCTGCGATCGCTGCCCCACTGCCTCCACTTGAACCGGAGGGGTCACGGGTCAATTTATAGGGGTTGAGGGTTAAGCCTCCCAGAGAACTATAGCCTAGCCAACCATAGGACTCAGCAAACTCACTCATATTGGCTTTAGCGATGATAATTGCCCCTGCATCGCGCAGTTTTTTGATGGTAAAGGCATCATCAGGGGGTAAAGAGTTATCTAAGAGGATAGAACCTGCTGTGGTGGGGATATCTTTTGTATTATAGTTATCTTTAACGATAATAGGGATGCCGTGTAGGGGACCCCGTGGACCGCTCTCTTGACGTTCTTTGTCTAAAGCGATTGCTTCTGCAACAGCATTGGGGTTAACGGAGATAATCGCATTAATTTTCGGTCCTTGATCTTCGTAGGTTTCAATGCGTTTGAGATAAAGTTTAACCAATTGTTCGGAAGTCACAGCACCTTTTTCTAAGGCTTGGTTAACTTCTGTCAGTGTTGTTTCTGTGAGGCGTAAAGTTTGGGCCACACTTGCAGCAGGAAGGAAGTTAATACTAATAGCTGACAGAGAAGCAAAGGTTTGTTTAATCAGGTTAGATAGCTTTAATTTTTTTTGATTCATCTCCTCATTTTTCACCATTTTAAGAATACTTTAATTTATAGAATTTACATTGAATCTGCAAGCAGTAACATGGACTTCTAGGCTGTAAGCAGGAAGAATTATGCTGAGCGTGTCGAAGTATGCTTGTGTTAGACTATTTAAGGCTCAAATGTAAACACTATGAGTGATTATAGTTGGTTGAACAAAAATAAACAACAAGCTAGTGAAGATGGTGTTAACATTGTAAACTTATTAATTTTTTACCTAATTAATTCGATGATGTACCGATTAAGAAAAATAGTTACGCTGCAATTATCTTCTATTTCCTCTTTAATATTGTGTATCATTATTAGTTTAACTACTTGTTTTTTATCAGTTAGTTTATCGTCTTTAACCCTAGCACAAACCCCTGTTATTTCTCCTAGTCCTAATCTTGAGGAACCCCAAGAAGTTGAACCGAGTAATAGTATTCCTCCTGTTAATTCTCGCTTAAAAGAAGCTGAAACAGATCCCGAAATTAAAGAATTAATGGAACGCTTTAATATTGGAGTAGAAGAAGCTATTAAACTTAAAGATAAAAAGAAAGAATTAGATAGTCTTGGTTTATTTAGTTTATCATCAGGACAATTAGGTAATCTTCAATATCAAGCTGTTAAACTGGATGGACGTATTGTGATGCCGGTTGCTGTTAATATTGAAGAGGATAAAAATATATTAAAACTTCGTGTTAAAACTATTGAAAATACCCTTGATGAAATTGTAAAAAGAAATATCAACCCTAATGAAATTATTGTTTATCCTTCTATTCTTAATCAGGAAACAGTAATAGTTATTTCTCCTAAAAATCAATTAGGAATATCTGATACTGGGATCAAACAAACATGGTTATTAATGACCATTACAGCAGCAGATTCTCGACTTTATGGTATTCCCATTCCTGTCTTGGCTACAATTAGTTCTCACATAGTTCATGAAGCTTTAGAGGTAGCATGGCAATCTCGTCAACCCCATTCCCTTTTACAAAAAGGGGTTATTTCTTTTGCTATTTTTCTTTTAATGATCATAGCTAGTTGGTTATTATTAGCCTCACAAAAATATTTAGTTCCACGCAAAAACTCCAAAATATCTATGTTTTGGAATCGAAAATTACTGTTAATAGGACACGCAATTATTTGGTTCCCTGGTATGGGTTTTATTTTGAAAGGTTTTCCTGATTCTTATGAAATTGGTCGTTGGTTATTAGATAATACTTTTACTATTTCTATAGCAATTATTTCTTTTCTACTAATAAGTCGAATTCTCGATCTTATTGTTAGATTTGGAGAGTCCCAAGAAAGATTAAAAGCAGTTCCAATTCGAGTTTTTGTACAACTTTTTTATATTTTATTAGCTAGTTTATTTATCTTAATTATTGTTGCTAATTCTATTAATCAACCCCTCACTAATATTTTAGCCACAGTAGGTGCTGGTAGTGCTATTTTAATGCTTATTTTTAAAGATTCTATTATGGGTTTTACCGCAGGTTTACAGTTAGCCGCTAATGGGATGGTGGCCTTAGGAGATTGGATTGAAATGCCTAGTTATGGTGTTGATGGCTTTGTTAATGAAATCAATTTATTCACGGTAAAAGTGTTAAACTGGGATAATACAATTACCTCTATTCCTACCTATGCTTTAATATCCAATTCTTTTAAAAATTGGCGTATTATGTTTGAATCTGGGGGTAGAAAAATTCAACGTGCGATTTATATTGATATGACTTCGATTAAATTTTGTGATCAAGAAATGTTAGAAAAATTTTCTAAAATGAAATATATTGGAGAAGATATTAAACAACATTTGAGTAGTAATAATTTAGAACCTATTGATGATAAGTTTTTAACCAATATTGGGGTATTTCGTGCTTATGTAATGGCCTATTTACACGCACATCCTAAAGTTAGTCCAGGCCCTTATTTTTTAGTCCGTCAATTACATCCTACTGCACAGGGTTTACCACTGGAAATTTATGTTTATAGTAATGACACGGCTTGGTCCCATTACGAAGAAGTACAGTCAGGCATTTTTGATCATCTTCTTTGTATGGTTCCTCAATTTGATTTAAGAGTGTTTCAAAGTCCCTCTAGCTATGATTTAGGAACCTTTGCAATGAAAGATAAATCAATAGAAAACAGTTCAGATTTATCAATGGATAACTAATAATTATTAACTCATACTTGTGAGGTACGGTATTTTCTAGTTTTAGGAGTTCGGAGTTCGGAGTTCGGAGTTCGGAGTTATGATTTTTTGAACGAGACATCCAACTCTCCCACACTCCCCCTCACCCCGTCTCCCCACACTCCCCGTCTCCCCATCACCCCCAGATACTTTCTACGGTATAACTACTATTAGGAATGGCAAAAAATGACCCATCAACATAACGATAATTGCAATTAAGGGTTTTAATTTGTTCCATATCCTCTGCGTCTAAATTAATGTTTTGTGCCGCAAAATTTTGCTTAATTCTTTCAGGAGAAACGGACTTAGGAATAACTACAGTTCCCCTTTCGATCGCCCATTGAATTAAAATTTGTGCTGTGGTAACTTGATACTTTTTCGCTATGTTCTTAATGACTTCATTTTCTAACAATATAGGTTCATTTTTTTGTTTAAGAAAATCAGGACGATCTTTGGAACCCAAGGGAGAATATGCTGTTAATGCTATGTCATTTTTTTGACAGTAAGCAAGTAATTCATCTTGTTGTAAATAAGGATGACATTCTACTTGATTCATGGCAGGTTTTATGCTACAACTGGACAAAATATTATCAATTTTTTTGATACTGAAGTTAGAAACACCAATATTTTTAACTAATCCTTCATTAACTGCTTGTTCCATTCCTTGCCATGTTTCTATTAAAGGAACTTCGGATAAAGATAATAAACCAGAAGCATCTTCAGGAAAATTTATCTCTGGTTTAAAAGCAACTGGCCAGTGAATAAGATATAAATCAAGATAATCTATTTGTAAGTCTTTTAAAGTTTGTTTTAAAGCTGGAACAACGTCATTTTTGTAATGTCGATTATTCCAGAGTTTAGATGTTATAAAAATATCTTTGCGTTTCACAACATTGTTAGTAAAAGACTCGATTAAACCTTCTCCAACTTCTTTTTCATTACCATATATCGACGCACAATCAATATGTTTATAATCTAGAATTAAAGCAGATTTAACTGCATTTTTAACTTGTCCTGGTTCAGACTTCCAGGTTCCTAATCCAAACTGAGGAATCGTGTTTCCGTTATTTAATGTTAAAGTTTTCATCTGTAATTAACCTTTATTGTGTGACGGGGATTTGAATTTCACTACGTTTAGCAGCATCAGGTTTATAAGGGCCATCGTAGAACAAACGACGAGGTTTACCTACCATTTGATAACCAGGATTTTTTGATAGCCAATTTTTCAGTTTTTCTAACCCTTGTTGATAACTTTCGTAGGAATAACCACCCTGTAATCCTAAGCTTATCACTGTCATAGCAGGAATGTCCTCAACCGTAATATTATTAGCTATTTCTTGGGGATAAATATCCGTATTCCGATAAAGAAAAGACACCGTTGCTGATCCTGTTTTTTCATTACTTTCTAGGGTACTCAAGGGATAACGAGTTTCTACCGGTGCTGTCATAGAAATGTTATTGCTGCTAATATGTTGGAATAAGGAAGAAAATGCCTGATTGCCAGCTTCAGAGAGATTTCCCGAATAATTATAAGTAGCAGCACGATAGGCAGGATATTGCTTAATTTCGATTTTATCAGGGGCTGTGGGAGCAGGAAAACCAACAGGTAAAGGCGCACTATTGGCCTGATAAATACCAAAAGCAAACCAAGCGATCGCTATAATACCTATAGGTAAGAATAAATAGTGAGGTTTCATTGTTACAAATACCAATTATACTCATTAACTGTAACATAGATATTGTAGAGCAAACTCAGGTAAGAAGTAACAGATAAATGTTCTACTATTTTACAGAACCCAGTTATAATTATTGATAACATTATTTTTGATATTACTATCAATAGGAAACTTTTAACATGACATGGTCAACTTACGTTAACAGTTATTGGGATTTTTGGCTTATTTGGGTCTTAGCACCGTGTTTTTTAATTATCTATGGGATAAAATTAATTAATTTCAATTCAATTTCTAATCAACTTTATCCATCATCTTCCCCGATAAAGCTGGATCAAAATAAAGGTAATTTGAATAATAAAAACCTTATTATTTTTCAGATAATATTTCTTTTATTGCTGATTTTCTCATATAGTTTACTGATTCTTTACAAAGAAGATTTTGTTGGTAATGACTATTCTCAAATTACCTTATTTTCTTTGAGAGGTAGATTGTTTGGTCTCCCAATTTGGTCCCATGAAGGTCGATTTTTTCCGTTAGGTCATCAAGAATTTAACTTAATTAGTTTATTCACAAAAACTTCTTTTGGTTATCATTTATTCCCAATTTTTCAAATTATAGTTGTTGTTTTTAGTGTTTTTTACATATTTACAAAAGAAAAAATAAATAATAAAGTATTAGTTATTATCCTGATCTTGATGACTCCCAGCTTTGTTCAATCTTATTTTTCTTTAATTATTCCTGAAAGAAACCTTATTTTCTGGCTAACACTTTTTATATTATTTATACAAAGATTTGACTCTAAAAAATCTCTTTATAATTTTATTTTCATAGTTACTATATCTCAATTTATTATCTACTATAAAGAACCTTCATTTTTATTCATCAGTGGATTTGCTCTCAGTCGTTTGCTAATTAAGTTTATCGAGAGGCAACAAACTGTAAAATCAATAAAAAATATTATAAATTTTATTCATCAGAATTGGTTAGAAATATCATTATTACTCTTATCCGCTTTATTTGTGCTTCTTTATATAATAACTATTTTACCCAATATAACTTCATCCTATGTAGAACAGAGAAATGAACTAACAAGATTAATGGTTTTAACAAAATACTTATCTTTTAGCCCATTACTAAGCATTTTCTTATTAACTATAAGTTCAAGAATAATTTTAGTATCTCAATCAAAGATCAAATTTGATTTATTATGGGATTCCTTAGCAATAGGAGCATTATTTTACTTTTTAGCTTATATTGTGCTTAACCTTTACGCCACGTATTATCTAGCACCAGTGGATTTTATCGCTATTTTATATTGTTCTATAATAGCTGATAAATTTTTGAATATCAATAAGTATAATTCTCTGATTTTATTATTTTTAATAACCCTTTTAAGTTCTTACCAAATATATAATAGCTCCTATATAATAGTTACAAAAAAACTATTTGCAGATGGAAGAATTAAAGCAGTTGAATTTATTCAAAAGGAATTAAAAGCAGAAAAATATCTCGATTATACTAACTTAGTTTTTCCTGGTAATCGTAATTATGATGTGATGGAATTTTCTGCTTTTATGAATTATAAAAATATCCCTTTATTTCCTCACAAAAAGTATCCTTCTCAATCTTCTATGTCTAGCTCAATTGCAATGATAAAAATACAACAAAAGAATCCAAAAGACAATTGTGTTCCTTATATATCTTATTTAAAGTGTTACTATAGCCCTTCCTTACAGATAAACGATCGCATTGTTATTTTACCTCAACTACCAAATGGATTATTATCAGAAGATATTCAACAGTTTAAAGATAATTATCAACTAATATATCATTACGATCCTTACTCATCTGATTTGCAATGGATGATTAAGATACTAGAATATTTACATCCTCTACCTGATAAATGGTTTGAGCTATATATTTTTAAAGTAGCTGAGAAAAAAGCCAACTGAATCTATAGCAATCAGCTTTCAGTTGTGAGAACATCAGCTTTCTGGGTACAACAAAGTGTTAAACCCCTACAAGTAAGCATTCCTAGGTACATAATAGTATTATGTCCTTATATATTCTCGCTTCTCACATATCATTACTAATTGCTATAGTTCTAAATTTTGCTAATCTATATATTATGTAATTATAGTTTGTTAATTCTCAGATATCATAACTTATTACTATAATTTTTATAGCCCATAAGGCTGAGTTCTTATCCACTGAAATCATTAACAATGAAGATTAAAAATTGGTTCTTAAATATCCTCTTAATCAGTCTATTACTAATCAACGGTTGTGCTAGTAATGAAATCGAAACTTTTCAGACTACAAAAACACCTCTAAAAGGAGAAATTTTAGTTTGGGCAGAAGTTCCTATAGGACTAACAGAAAAACAAAGTGCTTATTATCAAGAAATTGTTAATGATGCCACAATCCAGTTTGATAAACTCAATCCTGATGTGACACTATCCCTGAAATTTGTTTTACCTGATGAAAATTTATCAAACTTTAGCCGAGAGATTGCCAGAGGTGCCGGTCCAGATGTTTTTGCCGTTTCTTTAACCAACAATAAAATTGCCTCACTGATTCGTTTAGGGTACTTAGACAGTATCAATGAAGACGATGTTGACTTATCCCAGTTTCGACCAGAAACCCTGGAACAAGTTCGCTATAACGATAAACTGTATGCCATTCCTGTCCGTTTAGCAACCCAAGTGCTTTGTTACAACAAAAAGAAGGTCAAACAAACCCCCAAACCCAAAACGTTAGATGAGTTAATTCTACAAGCGCGTCGGGGTTATTCGGTGGGAATGCAATCTAATTTTCGTGCTACCATTTGGGGAACTGGGGCTTTTGGAGGAAAATTATTAGATCAGTCGGGGCGCGTTATTTTAGGGGATAATCAAGGTTGGATAGAGTGGATGAAATGGCTGAAAAATGCTCAGAATGAACCTAACTTTTATCTCATTGAGGATGTGGAAACCCTACAAGAAGCGTTTATCCAAGGTCGGTTAACCTATATGCCTTGTTCATCCGGTTGGATACCTTTGCTCAGCGAAGCATTAGGAAGCAAGAATTTAGGGGTTGCTTTATTACCTGGTCGAAAAAATCAACCGGCTACTCCTCCTTTATGGACAGTTGGTTTTATTTTTAATCGTGCTTCTAGTGAAAATCAACATCAATTATCCTTAAAATTTGCCCAGTTTTCTACCAATGCTCAATATCAACAGCAATTACAGGTTAAAGCAGCCTTTCTCATTCCTGTCAATAAAAATTCTAAGGTTGATGCTAGTTTATTTCCCAAGCAAGCGGTATTATTTGAACAATCTAAAAATGGGATTATTGTCTCTTTAGATCAACTGGAGAAAAATAAAGCTATCTTTGAATATGGTGATCTTCTTTATCACGAAGTTATGGCTGGAGAAATGACACCAGAAAAAGCTGCTTCAAAAATAAAACAAGCGGTTAATAATCAATTTAATTAAAAATTGTGAGGAGTATTGATGAATCAAAAAATTGTACTTGCTCCCAGTGTTTTTTGGGAAGAATGGTTAAAAACTATGATTATTTTACAACGTCCTGCTGTTCAACTTCAACTGTTTACGATTGCTGTATCTCTTATTGTTATGTTTCTCATTTCACAATGGATATGGGGTAAATTTAAACAGCGATTTCCTGATATCAGTCAATTTGAAGAAAAAAATGAAGAACGATATTATCAGCAGTGCTGTGCGGCTTTATTTTGCTATCTTACATTTCCAATTTTAAGTTTAATTACTATTGGTTTACTACGATTAATATTCTTACAGCAAGGCTTATTTGCTGGTTATTTAACTGATACAATTAATCTTTTATGGCTCTATATTTTTTATCGTGTATTTTTAGTTTGCCTTTATGCTTCGTTGAGCCATAAAAGAGTTGAACACTATCATTATCGCTTTTTTGCTCCCTTGTTTTCTACCTTTATTGTTTTACACATTATCAATATTTTTACTGATTTTGATACCATATTTCGTGTTTCCTTTTTCCAATTATTTGATCAGTCTGTAACCTTGGGAGATATTGTTGTCACCGTGGGTGGACTGTATTTTTGGATCACAGGATGCTCTCTCTTTGAAAAGGTATTAATTTATCTTTTTTCTAAAGAGATACGAACAGATCAAAGGGCTGTGCAATCAATTTCTCTGATTCTTCGTTACTTTTTAATTGGCTTAGGAATTACCCTAATTTTTGGTTACGTTGGTATTAGTCCCACTGCCTTAGCTGCCATTACAGGAGGTTTATCTGTGGGTATTGGTTTCGGTTTAAAAGAAGTTATTAGTAACTTTATTAGTGGTTTATTTTTATTATTTGAAGGTGCATTAAAACCCGATGATGTCATTAGTATTAATAACGAGATGAGTCAGGTTAAAAAATTTGGTATTCGGGCAACAACTGTACAAGTAATTAGAGATAATTCCGAAAAAATTATTCCTAACCAGACCTTTTTTACACAAGAAGTAACCACTTTTACGGGGAGTGATCCATTAGTCTATCGTTCTGTTGTTGTCGGGGCAAACTATGATTGTGATCCACAAGAAGTTATCAAAGTGTTACTAGAGGTTGCTGATAACAATCCCAATATTTTAGACTATCCTAGACCTGTTGCTTTTGCCCTTAATTTTGGCGATTCTAGTATTGATTTTGAACTAAAATATTGGTTGGATAATCCATTAATTGGTAAACGAGTAACCAGTAGTTTAATTTGCGATATCTGGAAAGCATTTAAAAAGAATAGTATTGAAATTCCTTATCCTCAAAGAGATTTACATATTATTAATGGTCTTGAAAATAACAATCATCAAGAAATTAATATCGCAAAATTGTGATCAAGAACAACAAAATTGAGTACCTAGATCACTGCATAATATAAATTATTTGCTGATATAACCCCTGTGTTATAGTAGGGATTGTACGGTTGCTATTTGCTATTTTTGCTGGTACTTAAGGATATTTATATCATGTTAGGTTTTAAAAAAATTATTCTTTCTTCTCGTGTTGTTCAATTTTTATTCGGTTTATTATTATTTGTTTTATTAAGCGAAACTTGGTTAAATCATACATCTTTAAATGCAACCACAACCTTTACAGAATTATGTTTAAATCAAGAAAGACTGTCAGAAGAAGTGCAATACACAGTATCAATTTTATTAGAAAAAGTTAAAAATACTGACTGTGAAATAGCAGGCCGTAATCTATCACAATTAGATCAATTAGATTTATCAGCTACACAAATTAAAGACTTAACCCCATTATCTTCATTTCAAAACCTCTCTGAACTATACATAGCTGATAATCAAATAGTAGATATTACTCCCCTTTCATCATTAAAAAGAATTGAAAAATTAGAATTATCTAATAATAGTATTAGTGATCTTAGTCCTCTAGCTAATATGAAAAAATTAGAAACATTCTGGATGTGGAATAATCAAGTAAGTAGTCTGAAACCTCTAGCAAAATTAAAGAATATTACCCATCTTTATCTTCCTAATAATAATATTGTTAATCTTCGTTCCATTGCTTCCTTAAAAAAACTAGAAGTTATTATATTTGATAATAATAGAATTTCTGATATTTCTCCTTTATCTCGTCTAAATAAGTTAATAGGTATATCTCTAATAAAAAATAAAGTTGAAGATATCAGTAGCTTAGAAAATCTACAAAACTTGAAAACTTTTCTTGCTGCTGATAATCGCATTAACGATCTAAGTCCTTTACACAAATTATCAAAATTAAATTTATTAATTCTCGACAATAATTTACTCGAGGATATTAGTCCCTTATCTAACCTTTTTGATTTAGAGAAAATTTATTTATCTCATAATAATATTGTCGATATTACTCCTTTATCTTTTCTCCCTAAATTATCCTATATTCAACTCAGGGATAACCAAATAAAAGATCCTTCCTCACTCCATTTGTTAACCCAAGTAACCCATCTCAATATTGCCAATAATCCACTTAATAACTTAAATTGTCCCGTTGAACCCGATTCAATTTGTAAATTTTAAATAAGACCCCGTCCTTAAAGACGGGGTTTAAATTAGAAATTAACTCAAATACTAAGCAGTAATTTCTTCTGGTTTAATTCCTCTATTATCGAGAACCTCTTGTAATTGATTTTCATCATCTTTACTCAGTGAAGTTCTTAACACTTTGCCCCCAAAAGGTGCAATTTCTTGAAGAACTTTATCTGGAGTTACTTTTCTAATTAAAACAAACAAAGCAGAAGTACCCGGAGTTAGGGTTTCTCCCAACTCTTTCATAAAATCATCATCAACCCCAATATCACTAATAGCACCACTTAAAGCACCACTAGCTGCCCCCACAGCAACACCGGCGATAGGGCAAAGAAATAAAGTCCCGATTAAAAGTCCCCAAAAACTACCACTAGCAGCACCAGCAGCAGTTAAATTAATAGCTTGGTTGAGTTTAACTTTACCCTCAGCATTTTTGATAACAATGGCAGCATCTTCGAGTTCAATGAGATGCTGTTTTTGCATTTTAGCTAAGGTAAGACGCACTTCTTCGGCTTTAAATTCATCGTCGTAAGCGATCGCAATTAATTCACTCATAATTCATAACACCTCGGCGTTAACTGCTAGGTTAGACTTCTCGCGACATTTAATTAACTGTAGCAAAGAGTGGTTAGTCCTTAAGTTAAGAAAAATATAACATCCCTTCGGTAGTGTGGGGAGACTGGGAGACTGGGAGACTGGGAGTGTGGGGAGATGGGGGAGTTTGGGGAGATTAAAAAACCGATAACTGATAACTGATAACTACCACGAAAGGTATCTTTTTCCACTACACTAGGAAAGATGGATAATATTAAACAAATTTAGAGAACAAACTGTGTTTAAAGGTAATTGGTTACTTTCTTTATTGGTGAGTGTGGGAGTTTGGCAGTTTAGTGTTCCTGTGATGGCACAAATGCTTCTACCTTATAGCCCTCAACTCAATAGCGAACAACTGGAACAACAAGGCTTAGAAGTGGCTCAAGAAGCAGCCCAACTTATTCGCTTTCAACAACATGATTTAGCTTTATCACGGGCAAAACTAGCTGCTCAGTTAGCTCCTAATCAATATCAACCTTGGTTTATTTTAGGAACTTTATATATCATTAAACAGGAGTTAGAACCTGGGGTTGAGGCTTTGGAAAAAGCGTTGATTCTAGAACCAGAAGAAGTCGGTATTAAATTTACCTTGGGTAATGCCTATTTTCAACAAGGAAAGTATCAACAAGCAGCTAAGGAATTAGAAGAAGGATTAGAAATTAAACCCGATGTTCCTTCTGCTAAGTTTGACTTAGGAAATGCTTATTTTAAATTAGAACGTATGGCAGAAGCTATCGCTGTTTATCAAAAAGCTATTGATCAACAAGCAGAGTTTTGGCCGGCGGTGAATAATATTGGTTTAATTAAATATGAACAAGGCAATATTTCCTCAGCGATCGAGCATTGGCAAAAAGCCCTAGAAATTGATGAAGAACAAGCAGAACCTATACTTGCTTTAGGGGTTGCTTTATATGTTCAAGGAAAAAAAGAAGAGGGTATTAAACTAGGAGAAACAGCCCTGCAATTAGATAGTAGTTATGGAGAAATACAACACCTTATAGACAATCTTTGGGGAGAAAAGTTAGTCAAAGATACACAGACTTTCTTTGCTACCCCTCAAATGCAAGCTGTTCTTACTAAACTAGAAATAGACTCTTCTAGTATGGCAGAAGATCAGCAACAAACAAGAGATAATTAACTTTAATTTTTCTGATGGTTACTGATAGTAGTTAAAACCTGATTAACAAATTTTTCATGATCTACAACTGGTTTAGAAATGTAACCATCAGCTCCACTTTTTTCTAGGAAGTGTTCGCGATCACCTTCCATAGCGTGGGCCGTGACTAAAATAACGGGTAAATTAGCCGTTTTTGGGTCATTTTTGAGGAATTGAGTTATTTTGATGCCATCAACCGCTTCTCCTTGATATACACTATGGGAGAGAGAAACATCCATGAGAATAATATCAACTTCTCCCTGTTGAGCAATTTTCATGACTTCGTCTACGTCTTCTGTCCCTTTGACGGTTAAACCCCCTCGTTTAGTAAGAATTTTCGAGAAGACACGGAGATTAATGGGATCATCTTCTACAATCAAAACTGTTGCCATAGGTATTTATTTAACCTCTTGTTATTATTATTAGTTACGAAAAACTCTCATTTTCATACCTATTTTACCCTGATTAGTTCCCAAACATAACAATATTAATTAATTATCCATCATTCATTGCTAAAAAACCTTTAATTTTTTCATTAAAAGGGTTTGGTTCGACTAAAAAAGCCCAATGATTTCCAGGTACTTCGGCAATTTCTAACTGTCTTAAATAGGTTTTATAGGGTTTAAGTTGCCAAGCGGTTCGATTCAGTCCTTTTTCTGGTTTAACGAATAAGGTGGGAATATTAATATCTTGGGTGAGTCCTGCATATTTCATTACTTCTTCAAAAATTTCATCCCTCGCTTGTTTAATAAATTTACTGCCCCATTTTCCGTCTTCTTTTTCTTCCATCCCTAACTTAAATACTTGTTCTTGTAAGGAACTCCATCCTTGATATTGTTTCAACCCACGGGCTAAGTTTTCTGCTTCTTCGTAGCTATTAAATGGTCCAATTACTTTTAAAAAAGGTAAGGTTTTGTAGAGAATGGGAAAAGTTAGTTTAAACCATCCTGGCATTTTATCGATAAAAAATGGATCAATTAATACTAAATCTTTGAATCTTTCTGGTTGCTGCGTTGCCCAAATAGCTGCTAGTTTTGCTGACCAAGAGTGGGATACAATATGAGCAGATTTCCAGCCCAAGTGATCCATAAATTCGTTTAAATCAGTGATATAATCTGTGAATTTATAACCGTTTTCTGGTTTACTACTGTCTCCATGTCCTCGTAGATCCGGGGCAATAATATGATAATCTTGGGCTAAATAATCCCCTAAATTTGACCAAACAAGAGCATGATCAACCAACCCATGTAATAACAATAAAGGTTCTGTGCCTTGATTCCATTCTAAATAGGACAATTCTACTGTTGATAATTTAATACTTTTTCGTTCAAGCATCTACAAAATACATTCAACTAAGGGTTTCAATAATAGGACAAATTTTTCCTGATTAACTACTAAAGAAGGAATGGATTTTTTACCATAATTTGTGCCAATTGTCAAGGGAAAAAGTTGAGGATCTTTTAAGAAAATAAACGTTCCTCCAGCCGCTTGAACAATGACCCAAACTGCGGCAATGTCCCACACTTTCGGGGTTGCTTCGACTCCGCCCACGGCAACACCAGAAGCTACTAACAATAAATTATAACTGGCTACGCCGATCATGCGAATTTTACAGGGAAAGGGTCTTTGTAATATTTTTATACTACGGGCGCAAAGATTGAATAAATGACTTTTGCTAGGGGTATGATCGGAGGTGGTAATGGGTTGACCATCGCGATAGGCCCCAGTGGGTCCGCTTAGTCCCGTTTCCCCGTACCAATAACCGTAGAAAGACTGTTTTAGGGGGGGGAGATAAACAAAACCAAAGACGGGGGTTCCTCCATAGGTTAAACCCAGAGAAATGGCCCAGATCGGAACTCCTCGGGTAAAGTTGGTGGTTCCATCGATGGGATCGACGATCCAACACCAGTCTTGTTCGGGAAAAACGTGACTGGTTTCTTCTGTTAGAATACCATGCTCCGGAAATTGTGCGGCGATCGCTTCTCGGATGGTTTGATCGGCCCAGCGATCGGACTCTGTTACTAGAGATCCGTCTTCTTTGCTGGTGGGGGAAACATTCCCTGCTTTTTCCATTAAAGTCTCTGCGATCGCCTTGGTTGTATTTTGACAGAAGGCTAAAACTTCAGACCAAAACTTTTCTCTGTTATCCAAGAGAAAAACCCCCTATTCATATTATCTTCTCAAGCATAGACGGGATTACAGCAATTTTCAATTGATTGTGGGAAGTTTGGTGAGAGGGGGAGACGGGGAGAGGGGGACACAGGGAGTATTTTTGATAAATGTTTAATTTATGTGGACTAAAATTCATTTTAGTCTATAAAAAAGTCATTTTAAACGAAAAATAGGGCATAAATAACTTAATTTTGGCGTTAAAGAAGACAGAAACTTTCATACGTTGAAGAATTTATCTTGGATCGTTTACCATCGTAGTTAAGGATCTTCAATTAGTACGCAACTACTTACTCACACACTAATTAAGTTAATATGTATATTTAGAGGGAATTATGACGAGTCTACCTCCTAACCCACCTCCAGGCCCCTCGCCTGGTAGTTCTTCCGTATTGACAAAATTAGTTAACTTTCTCAAGAAACCCTCGACTTTGATCGCAGGTGGAGTATTAGTATCTTTAGGGATAGGAAGTTATGTAGGAGTTAATTATTTTGTCTATGAAAGGTTATCTCCTTTGTTGTCGAGAGAGTTGAGTAAAGCGTTAGAAAGAGAGGTTAGGGTTGGGGAGGTTGAAAGTTTTTCTTTTAATCATATTGTTATTGGTACATCTTCTATTCCTACGACAGAAACGGATAGTGATCGGGTTGATGTTGAGGAGATAAAGGTTGAGTTTAATGTTTTACCTGTATTGATTGGTCAACCGTTGGACGTTAATGTAACTATCGATGATCCTGATTTATATATTGAACAAGATACGTCGGGTGAGTGGGTAACATTACCGAAGTTTGAAGAAGGAGGAGAGTTAAATTTGCCTATTGATATTAAGGCCAAAATTAACTTAAATAATGCTCAAGTTTCTGTATTACCTAATGGGTTTAAGGAACTGATAAAAGTAGAAGCAGGAGGAACAGCAGGGTATAGTTATAAGTCTAATGATGAGCAAGAGGTTAATTATGATTTAGATGTTGCTTTATTAAACAGTGAGATTACAGTTGAAGGGAAAACTGATATAAAATCTTTCCAAACTGAAGCACAATTTATGATATCTCAATTAGCTTTACCTGAGTTAGCTGGATTAATTCCTAATTTACCTGTCACTTTAAAGAGTGGTTTAATTGAGAGTGATTTAAACATTAATTTCCCTTCATTAGAGGATATAGAAGGAACGGAAGGAAACGGAGAATTTCAAATCTCAAATATCGAAGCAGGTTTAAAACCTTTGCAAGTTCCAATTAAGCTTGATGTAGGTCTTAATTTTGCAGGTCAAAGTTTAAACTTTCAAAATACTCGTTTAAGTTTAGGTGAGTTTTCAACTGATGTTGAGGGTTCGATTAATTGGCAAGATGGCTATAATGTTGATGTTAATATTAATCCTTTTTTACTGAGGGATATATCTAAGATTTTAGCGGTTAAAATACCCATTAATTTAGCAGGGGAAATAGAAGGGAAAATTAGGTTAACAGGAGACATAATAAATCCTGTTGTAACTGGGACTATTAACAACAGTAGGCCATTATTAATTGACAAAACAAGAATCCAAGAATTAAAAACAGTTTTTCAAGCAGACTTAGATAAGATTGAACTCAAAGAATTTCAGCTTAAACCAATAGCAGGAGGCAATATTACTGCTACAGGAAAAGTTGAATTAGGTATCTTAAAAGCCTTAAAAGAAAACAAAACAATAGACTGGCAAGAAATGCCAGTTAATTTAGAATTTGCGGCCAACTTGCCAGGAGAGAAATTAGCTCAACCCTATTATCGATCTCCGCAAAATGTTAGTATCGGAACCATAACAGCACAAGGAAAAATAGGCGGAAAATTAGCAGATCCCAGAGGAAAAATAGAATGGTCTGCCCCAGGTATTATAAGCGTTTCCGGAGAAGATATTTCAGGTAAAGGTACAATTCTTGTCGGTGGCAAAAATATCTTAATTCAAGACACTATTTTAACCTCCACTGAAGGTAATATTACTATTCAAGGATTAGGTAATATCGAAAAGAAACAATGGCAAACCCTAATCACAGCTAACCAGTTTTCTCTCGATCCCTTTGTTAACTTAGCCTGTTCCTTAACAACTTGTCCCCAGGAAATATTTAGCCAAGCTGTTACCCTCAGAGGTGGCAACATTCGTGTTAGTGGAAAACTAGATGACTTTGCCCTAGATAGCATTCAAAGTCAAAGTAACCTACAACTGCAAATAGGACAAGGTGCGATCGCTCTAGAAACAGCCTTATCTCGAGGCAATATTACAGCAACGGCCGGAGTATCTGGTTTACCCCTCGATCCCTACATACCTAACCTAGCAGTTCCAGTTCAACTCAGTAGAAGCAATATCAATCTCTCCGGTTCCCTCAACAATATTTTTCAAGGGGGACAGTTAAATATTAATCGTCTCAACGTCAATGGTAATGCACAATTAATCGTTAATGGTAGTCCCATCAACGCCAACATAGAAGTGGGTAACGGTATCCTAACCACCATAGCCCAAGTAGGAACCATTGCCCTTAACCCTATCATTCCTAACCTACCCGTACAATCTACCTTAGTTAGTAGCGATCTAGTTTTAACAGGAAACCTCAACTCCCTTATCTCCTCCTTAGGAAACACCCCGGATATTAGTAGCTTTCGGGGCAACGCTGATGTAAAATTGAGTGTAGATGACAGTCCCGTGAGAGTAGTCGGCGACTTAGGCAGTGGTCAAGTTCGCGGTGTAGTAGACCTATCCACCCTATCCTTAGACAAGATAGTGCCAAACTTGCCCATTAACGCCCAATTAGTCGATGGACAAGCCATCGTCTCCAGTGATGTACTGCCCCTACTTTCCCCCAAACCCGATCTCAGTACCGCAAAAGCAACCGTTAACCTGCAACTAGCAACAGCAGATGGCACCATCGACACCCAAACCCGTCTGCAAAATAATCAATGGACAACCGAAGTCACTGCATCCAACCTCAAACCTAATCTGATTCTCGCCCAAATCGCTCCAGAAGTGCCGAAAATAGAGATCGATGACATAAACGCCGAAATTTCTCTTTCAGGTACTATATCCAGCCTTTTCGACGAGAATGCCATTCTACCTATCAATGCCAATAATATCACAGTTGAGGCCGATGGACAAAGCCTAAAAGCCAAAGGCAATATTATTGTTTCCAACCCCCTCACCCTCCCCGATGCCGAAGTTAACCTATCAGTTGAAGCAACGTCTACCCTAGATGACTTACCCCTAACCCAACTCATTACCCTAGTACCTCTACAACGAGACCTTCTCCCCGAAGAACTAAAACTACAAGGAGTAGGAACCTTCATCGGAACAGTGATCGGACAAAACCTGCTGACTAACCCCACTCTTCCAGGCAATATCAAACTACTAGGAGACTTAACCCTACGTAACTTCGCCTTTAACGATCGCACCTTTGAACCCCTATTAACCGGCAAAGTTAACGCCACATTAGGAGAAACCATAGCCATAGACTTACGAGGTAAACAAGATGTCATTGCTGCATCCTTGCAACCCTGTACCCGTCCAGACTGTCTGGCCCCGTATCTACCCGTGGCCTTTGAGTTGCGACAACAAGCAGGAGATCAGCCCCCCATTGCTATCAGTGGTAGCCTAAAAGGAGAAGAATTAGTCGCTAAAATCGAGCAAATCCCCTTAGATATCCTCAAAATTGCCCCAGGAGGCAACTTTGGTATTCCTGGCTTTTTGTCAGGGGACGTACAAACCGAAGTAGTTATCAACCCCTTCACCCTAGAAGGAAGAGGAAGACTGGTCATAGATAAACCCAGTATTGGTTTTGTGGAAGCTACCCAATTAACCGCCGATGTCCTTTATCGAGACAATATTGCCAGATTAGAAAACGCCACCCTCAGCTTAGGACAAAGCTTATATGCAGTGCAAGGATCACTCAACCTAGACTCTGGGGAAGTGACCGGACGATTAAACATCGAAGAAGGTCGCTTACAGGATCTCTTCATTGCCCTGAAACTGTCCAATATAGAACGGTTACTAGACTTATTGAAGATTAAACCCATCGACTACCAAAACGCTGCCTCTATACCCCCTCAGTCCGTAGGAGATGCCAACGGAAACATTGCCGATCAAGTTAATTTATTAGCTGTTATTGACCAAGAAATCCGAAAATTAGCCAAAGAACGGGAACAAGGAGGATTACCGACGGAACTTGACCTAAGAGGTAGTTTTGACACAGAAGTTATTTTAGGCGGTACTATTTATAAACCCAATATTAGTGTTGCTTTAAGTGGGAAAAATTGGGAATGGCATCCCCAAAAACCATACGCCGATATCATAGAACCCGTGGGTTTAGTAATCAGAGATGTGTCTTTCATTCCTATTAATGAAGTTACCTTGAATGCTGCTGTAAATAATAATACTTTGACCATAGATAAGGCTGCACTACAAATTAATAGAACTCGAATGGCATTAGAAGGAAACGCTTCTTTAGAAGAAATTGCCCTGAATTGGCAAGTTGACTATTTATCACTGGCAACTATTAATAACTTTGTCAAAGTTCCTTTAGATGCGACCGGTGCATTAAACACATCAGGAAGCATCAGTGGTAGTCCCTTAGAACCACAAATACAAGGACAGTTCGCTTTAATAGATACCACATTTCAAGGAAGACCTTTTGCAGCCAATCTTGCCGGACAATTTAGTTATCAAGAGCAACGTTTTCAACTGGCCACAAATGAAAATTCTCTAGTTGCTGCTGCTGTTGATCTTCCCTTTCCCATCTACACTGAAAATGATAACTTTGATATCAATATTAACCTAAATACAGAAGCCTTACAATTAGTCAGTGTCTTCACAGGTGAACAGATTTTCTTAACCGGTGGAGAAGGAGAAATTAATGGTCAGGTTAGTGGAAATTTAGACCTATCAGAAGGGTTAGTAGTTTCTAACTTAAATGCTGGAGGAAAAATAACCTTAAATGAAACAATTTTCCAAAGTGCAGCCTTACCACAACCGTTAACCGTCACTGGAACCGTTGCTATTAACGATCAAGCTATCAATGTCGAACAAATACAAGGAAACTTTGCTGATAGTACCATCAACATTGCTGGAATTTTACCCTTATTTAAACCAGAAAATAGTTTAGAAAATCCCCTAACCGTTGCCATAGAAAGAGGTAAAATTAACCTAGAAGGATTATATCGAGGTTTAGTCGATGGTACAATTAAAGTCACTGGTTCTGCTATTCAGCCAGTGGTAGGAGGAGATGTAAAATTAGCCAATGGTCAAGTATTTATTCCCGTTAAAGTACAAAGTAGAGAGGAAATTGTTAGCGAAATTAACGACTGGGTTTTACCAGCAAATCGTGGACAAGTTGCTAGTAATGAACCCATACCTTTTATGCCAAAACTAGACAACTTTGCCGTTAGCTTAGAAAACCTATATATAGAAGTATTACCTTTCTTTAGGTTCGATTTTGGGGGAGATGTTGCTGTTAACGGTACTTTAAACGATTTAACTGCCCTTCAACCCGATGGTGAAATTGTCGTAACAAGAGGATTAATAAACTTCTTAGAAACTCGCTTTTTTATCGAAAGACGTAGCCCAAATACTATAACATTTACTCCAGATCAAGGCTTATTAAATCCTACCCTTAATCTAGCGATGAGAACAATTGTTTCAGAAGTTCCTGATAGTAGCAAAAAATTCCGTGCAGTAGAAACAACCGAAATTCCTGATGATAGTCTTAATAAGGTGCAACGGGTCGATATTAACTTAGGTCTGAATGGGCCTCTTTCTCAACTGCTTCCCAACTTAGGAAGAGAGGGATACGAAATATGTCAACTACAAGATCCACTGAAACCAATTCAAACCACAACTCGTTTATCCCAAGATGATTTAGATAAGGTAAGTACCTGTTTACAAACCCTAGCTAACCAAGGAAATACCGACGAACAACTATTAAGTAATTCCTTGATTAACTTAACCAGTAGTCCTCCCAGAAGTCAAGGACAAATAGTCCGTTTACTGGGTGAACAAGTTCTGGTATTAGCAGAAGCTTTGCAAGGACAAAGTACAGAACAATTAATCCAATTTGGAATTGTTCAACTAGCTTTACCGATGGTATTTCAAACCATCATCTACGATGCAGAAACCGCAGTCAGTGAGACCATAAATAGTACAGATTTCCGAATCGTTCCTTTCCTAGAAACCATTTATGAAGTGGAAGATAAAGGTTTTGTTCGTCTGTCTTATGATTATGCTTTCAATGAGTTCCGTGTTCGTTATGAGAAACGATTTTAATAGTATTTTTGATCTTTATAGGGGTCAACAACCGTTGACCCCTACACCGAATGTATTAATATAATGTGGCGGCTTAATAATATTAAGCCCCACGAAATCTAACCTTCTACGTACGAGAGAAAGAAATAATCCAAGTACCCACATAAACCCGTAAAGGAATTTGTCCGGAGGTTAGAACATCACCAATTAAGTAATAAGTTCCCGCGCTGGGATTTTTGATGTTAGAAAAGACGATTTCAGCCGAATTTCCAGCTTCCAGAGGTTCTTCTAAGTCAATTTCCACCACACGACTCTCTTTATCCCAAAAAACTTCTCTTAAAGGAAGAGACTCACCATCAACCCGTACTTCTACGGAATTAGTGTTAAACTTACCATCAAATTCGGGATCTTTGAGATAAGAAATAAAAAATTTACTCACCCCTTGAGTTAACTTCTTCTTGGAGATACGCAGTCTCATCCGTTCCCCATAAAATCTGGGTCGTCCATTAAAATCTAATTTATAGTTAAGGATGTCACTACGTTCTTCAACACCACTAAAAATAACCAGTCCGGGGTTACCATTCGCCAGAGACAAAGTTTGCACACCGCTTAATAAACATCCAGATAGGGCTAGAGTAGCCATAAACCGTTTAGATAGTCCGGTTGCTAAGGTTTTGATTTTATTCATATTAACTTTGTTTTAGAACCACTCGTTTTTATGATAGAGCAATGGTTGTTCACTCCTGAACTCAAGCATAGCAAATCATTGGCAACTATAGCAGAACAAAAAAATGCTTAACTGACATCTTGCACCTTCAAATAAAATCCTAATTTTGTGTGAGCCAGGAATTGAAACGCAGCTTTGCTCGAAGTTTAATATATAGTATAAGTATGAAATTATCGATAATAAGGCATTTAAAAGTTAAATAATCCTATTTTTAAAGTTTTTTCCTCCCTTCTGCCTCCTGCCCCCTGCCTCCTGCGTCAAAGAGATAACCTATGTACCTCACAAGTATGAGAAGTGCTATATATTGCCAGAATTATAAATGAAGGATTGAGGCACTCATGGAACTGAATTAACAAAATATCCTTAAAAAGAGCAATTTTTTTATTTTTTTTGATGTCATAATATTATTTAAGATTGTAAAAGACAAAAAAGATAACAAAATCAAACATAGAAGAACTCATAGAACTAACTTTACATAATCTTTATAAAAATAGTATTTTTCTTTAATAAATTATTAAAATATAACAGTATTTTCAACGGGTTGCCAATCTATAATTTCTTGCATATATTGTTGGACGTACACACTTAAATAAATTTCAGTAATGAGGTGTAAAAAATGACTAAGTTCTGGGCAACTTCAAATGTTGGAGAAAAAACTCATATGAGCGCAAAGTACACTGAAAAGCAGCTAGTTTTAATCGATGGTAATGTATCCGAATATAGCCATCTAATAGACAACATCCCTACTAATAGTGAGGTAGTTGTACTTGATACTGAGAAAAATGGTATTGAAGAAATCACCCAGGTTTTAGCACAACAAAAAAACCTAGATAGCATCCATCTGATTTCTCACGGTAATCCAGGAACCTTATACTTAGGTAATACAGAATTAAATAAGAATAATCTCGGAAACTATGCCGCTAAAATTAGAGAATGGCAGAAAGCTCTAGCTAATCAAGCCAACCTTATCCTGTACGGCTGTTCCGTTGCCGCAGGAACCATAGGGGAAACTTTTGTTAAGGAAATTAGTGAGCTACTTTCTGTTAATATTGCTGCTTCTAAAAGCTTAACAGGAGATAAAAAATTAGGTGGTAATTGGGATTTAGAATTTACTATTGGTAAATTTACCTCTGAGTTACTGTTTAATGAAAATAATTGTTCTAACTATGGCTATGTTTTAAGTACCGTTCAAGGATCTCAAGCCAATGACTACCTCATAGGTAATGACGACAGCAATACCTTTTACGGTGAAGAAGGTAACGATATAATGGTTGGTATTAATCAAAATACCACTGCTTCTGTGAATGATTCTGGTTCTAGTAATTCTCCTTTACACCATGATGTCTTTTCTGGTGGCGCAGGGGCAGACACTTTTATTCTCGGGGAGGATTTTCAGGGCTATTACCATGATAATGGATTCCTCGATGCCGCTTTAATCATGGATTTTAATCAAGGAAACCAACCAGGAGTTTATGATGAAAACGAGGGAGACAAAATTCAGTTAGCTGGAGATATTAGTAAATATCAGGTTGTGAACTTTAATGGGATAACTCGGATCTATTACGTTGACAACGATTTTTACGATCTAGTTGCACAGCTAAGTGGAGTTGAGTTAACCCAAGAACAATTAGACGCGGATTTCGAAGCAGATTCAAATGGTGAAAGCACAACCATATTTTCCTTTGATAATACATTGGAATTTGCTCCCCAGGCAGTGATCGCTAGAAGTCAAATAATCAATGCTGCCACAGCAGGGGACGATCTGATTGGCTCTGCAAACTATGCAGACAACGAAGCTCCCATGGAACGAGATGTTTTAATCGGGGGTGGTGGGGCCCAGACATTCCATTTAGGGGATGGTAGCGGGGCTTTCTATGATCAAAATGGTCATCTTGACTCAGCTTTACTCCTAAACTTTACAGCAGGTGAGGATATGATTCGCTTATATGGAAATGCTGATATGTATGACTTCGTAGTAGGCAGCAGTAATGGAGTCGATTTTACTCGAATTTTCATGCCAGGTGACACTCAAAGCGATTTTATTGCTCAGATTAATGGGGTTGCCATTAGTGATGGAAATTCTAGTGATATACAATATATTCAGGCAGCTTAACTCTTTATTCAATATACTTGTCACTCATAATTAATTCTAGTATCTTAGGAGAGAAGTATTTCACTAGGTTAGGAACTTAGAATTAATATGAACACAATGTTTCGTAATCATAAGCTTGTCGGTGTTGGCTTAATTGCAGGTATTAGCTGTTTAGTCGCTAATCCTGCTCAGGCGACACTTTTTAACTTTAGTTACACTTTCGACGAAAACAACCCTGGTGTTAATGTACCAACCAGCTTTCAAGGGATGGTTGAAGGTACTCCGGATGGGAATGACCTACTCGCTCCCACCATCACCATGTTTGATATCATACAAAACGGTGATTTTGATAATCCTGTTGCGAGCTTGACGGATGGTGATTTTATATCGAAAATGTTCACGTTTGATGGCATCGGACTGGAGATTGTATCCGATCCATTTGCTTTTGTTTCAGTCGGTTTAGAAGATGGTGATGCAGCTTCTTATGTTAATGCTTTTGACTTTATTAACGGGTTTATAACAGAAGACTTTGCAGCGGAGCGTTGGACGTTAACCGCTAAAACCGCTGAATCTGTTCCTGAAGGTAACATGAGCGTTGTTAGCTGGTTAATTTTAGCTGGAATTGGCGGTTTATCCGTAAAATATGGGAAAAGAAAATCCTTATAACAACACACGGGATGTTCAAAACGCCTGTTTTTAAACAGGTGATGTAGAACCACTCGGCATTTTTAAATGCCGTGAATATGGTCAAATAAAGTTAGTCAGTACAAGACTTAAAAACCTACCGGGGGACTCTCGGAAAGTACACGCCCAACACCTGAATTGGCAGGGTTTAAGGAAATATCACTACGCCCTTTGAG
>JAAUYK010020189.1_pt1 | contig 40582 bp, 38 predicted proteins | sample 7278021 | NCBI WGS metagenome assembly JAAUYK01 (sample SAMN14350223, study PRJNA611818) | marine sediment metagenome | isolation source: surface marine sediment (1.8m) | place: French Polynesia: Moorea | collected 2018-08
CATTTCAGCAGATACGAAAAGTATCATCGAAATTTGTCATTTGTCAAGCACAATTTCCGACGACATTGGCGGGTAAATCACCGTCTTTTCAAAGCAAACTTGACGGTCACAAGATATGGTAATTGCGATCGCATCATTTCTATATATTGTATTCAAAGGTATTTACAGGGAATCAAATACCTGATTAGAACCGAATCAAAATCTGTAAAGTTTTTGGAGTTGACATCCAAATAAATCATGTTACATCTCATCGATAAAGTTGAATCGATAACAAAGATCGGGCCCGAAAAAACTATGACGATCGCTTTTCGCTACACTATCTTTTTTAAAAAATGACAGATATGAATCAAGAAGCAACCATCTTATTGCCAGACGACACCTTGCAGTTTAATTGCACAAAAGCCGTTTCATGTTTCAATGAATGCTGCCGTGATCTCAATCAATTTTTAACACCCTATGACATTTTACGCTTAAAAAATCATTTAGACTTATCCTCAACCCAGTTTCTGGAGAAATATACCTCCCAACACACCGGGCCTGAAACCGGGTTGCCGATTATCACATTGAAACCCAGGTACGACGACCATCTCAGATGTCCTTTTGTTACGCTACAGGGATGTCGTGTTTATCCTGATCGCCCGTCTTCATGCCGCACTTATCCCCTATCACGCATCGCCACCCGATCTAGATCTAATGGAAATATTAGTGAACGCTATATGCTGGTTCAAGAACCCCATTGCCATGGTTTTCAACAAACCAAAACTCAACGCATCAAGGATTGGATCAAAGCCCAGGGACTTGAACCCTACAACCAAATGAATGATCGACTCATGGAAATCATCAGCCTTAAAAATAGATTGCATCCCAAAGCACTTAATCTCGCAGCCCAACAGCTTTTTTATCTGGCATTATATGATCTGGATAATTTTCGGGGGCAAATTTTTACAAACGATTTGTTGAACGGTTTTATAACCGAACCGGAAAGCCTAGAAGCGATTCGCAGCGATGATGTGGCTTTATTGAAATTAGCCCTCAAATGGGTCAAAGCCAAACTATTTAGCCAGCCATAACCTGAAGATAGTATGCCTGTGCGTATTTCCGCTACATGATGATCTGCATGAAAAGCCAAATACGATCGGGTGATAAGACGGATGTAGGCAACGGGGCGCTGCTTAACTTTCTGCAACCACTGGCTTGCTATTTAGGTTTGAAATAACGCGGCGTGATACCCCAAAGGAAAAATTTAACCCACTCAAATCCGAATTGCAACAGCTGGTCATCATCGATGCGTAATTTTTTACGAATGGCTGGCTTAATTTTATAGCGCTTTTTAAAACTGCTATCGAACACAAACGACCGGAATCGGTCGATATTGTAGCACGCCATAAATGCCATTTTCCCGCGGGCGCCGTAAGGCCCCTCGGCACCCCAGGGATTATTTTCAAATAAACGCTTCACTTCCGCCCAGCGCACCGTCATCTGATTGTAACGAATCGCCTGTTGGTCCTGGCACCATTCATCAATCGTCCATTGCTGTGATTCATGCTGGCCCTGGCAAAAATCAGGCGGCCGCAAAAAGTGCACCGGTTCCGATGTGTTGGTCGTCGCATCGTAAAGCAAGCCTTGCTCGACGGGAAACGTACGACAGGTATCGGGACGATCCAGATAAACGGAACAACCCGAGGTAGATAAAAACGGGCAGGTTTTTTCCTTATTATCTGCCATACGCAACAGTACATCCGGAAAATGTGAGTGCGGCCGCAGCACGATATCAACATATTGATCAAGAAATTCGTCAGAGTTAATCTCCAAATTGCGCCTGAGGCGAATAACATCGTAAGGATATAGGAATAGATTTAAATTGCGACAGCAACGGTTGAAACACGAAATTTCAGGATAACACCGAAAGGCAAAGGAGTCGCCCTTCAGCAAGCGTTTGCCAGGAATATCGTTAATTTTTTTTCCATCAAGCTGTTTCATAATACAGTCGGTGTAAATCTTTGATCTTACCGCAACCTTGCGCCAAAATCACGTAAATGCAACGATCATTTCAGCCATGGTCATTTTAAATTTAGCCCTAAATTCCAAAAGATTGCGCAACTCTTTCTCAAGCGCCGCCATCTGCATATAATAAGGTGTGCGGTCCAATGGCAGAATGTCCGCATGGCTAATGCCTGGCAAAAATTCCTCGCACCCAGGCCCGGTTACGAACTTGCCGTCCGCTCGGCTAGTTGAGTGCGGGATGCCGTGCAGTCGACAAATCATCGGTCGAAAATCGTATAACCGACACAGGCCGGCATCGTTAACCGGACACATATGCCGCAGGGGCCTGGCGCGCCGTTTTGCTTTTTCCAGTTGGCAGCAATATGTCCGGGCGCGCTGTTTAATATCGGCCTGACAATTTGGGCTAAGCGCTAAATAACCATTTCGAATATAGAGAAATTCCATTAACGTGTGATGATAAAACAGGGTTTGGCAGCAGTTGTCCGCACATCCCTGACACTTAAAACCGGTGGATTGACAATAGACCTCATAGGCCTGATCCATTTCGGAAAATAGAGATGTTAGTCGATTGAGAAAGGACCGGCTGTCGTTGTGGCACTCAAAAGCGCTAATCAGCGGCCGATAGCCGATGCCGGCATTAATGAATGAGTTGCTAGGCATAATCTTATCGATAGTGTTCAATGAAAATGACGCGCTTGGGCTGCGGTAATCGCAATAATGTCGATCGCGGTAGTCATTAGGTTCATTTTGAAAAAAACTTTTCAAATACTTTATGATAAGTATATTTATACTAAATCAAAGTCGCTCTATTTCATGCGATCGACATTTTGTAAAGGAATAGATACTTTTTTACAACTTAGGCAGCCAAGTGCATCGATCACTTGTGGCTGCTAAGTTGCACACAGGGAGCATGCTGTCCGTGGATGGACATCACTTAATAATGGGTGATCTGATAGACGTCGTCACAGGCGAAATTTTACCAGATACCCACGACGAACGGTATCGTCAAGCCATCGGTCGCATGCTGATGGAATCCAAAGGATATCAACGAAGCAACTTGCAACCGCGCTGCGAACTTCTCGTGCAAGCCGATAACAAAAAAGCGATCATTAAGATCGACTACAAAATTTGGTTAAATTCTGCGTCAGCCATGATTATTAAATACGGACCGGGATCATTGGTAACCAGACATCGACCGGCATTGGCCGCAGCGCGTTTGCTGGAACCTTACCAAATACCCATCGCGGTAGTTACAAACGGTGAAGACGCAGATATTTTAGAGGGCCGCTCCGGCAAAATTCTTTTTCAAGGATTAAGCGCCATCCCTTCTAGAGCCCGTCTGGGTGATCTGATAGCTCACTACCTGCCGGAGCCGATTTCAGCGCAAAGAGCAGAAATGGAATCACGTATATTGTACTGTTATGAAGTTGACGGCAGTTGTCCTTGCGATGACACTGTTTGTCGATTGTAAATTACATGTCACGCAAGCACCTGTCGGATCGATTTCGGTGGGTGTGCAAAAATTTATTTAAAATTTCAAAATGTTGTCCTGTTTCTGTAATGTGCCGGCAGGTCATTTGCAAAGTGGTTTTATCCGTTCTAAATCTGTTATTGATGATTGTATTTTTTGCTTGCAATTCTTAACATGGTTATATATTTGACTTTTCGTTATTTTTATATCAATACAATTAAGACTTTCCAGTGGGCGCTTGCCACAAGCAGTAAGGTGCTTTTTAACTTTTACATGAGGAGGTGACGTATAGTTAATCCCAGAAAGCCTGGTAGAAGCTTTAAAGACAGAACCAAAATAAACAAATACATAAGGGCCAAAGAGGTCAGGGTGATAGATCCAGACGGTACGCAGATTGGCGTCATACCAATTGCGCAGGCGCTTGAAACCGCCGCTGAATTTGGTCTCGATTTAGTGGAAGTATCACCAAATGCGAACCCTCCGGTTTGCAAAATCATGGATTATGGCCGCTATAAATACCAGCAGGATAAAAAGAAACAAGAGGCCAAAAAGAAGCAAACCACGTTTCAGGTTAAAGAGATAAAAGTACGTCCTAAAACAGGCGAACATGACCTCAATGTAAAAATCGGACATATTAAAAAATTCCTAACGCGCAAAGACAAAGTAAAAGTTACGCTGATGTTTAGGGGGCGTGAAATAACCCTGACGGAACTCGGTCGTGAAGTGCTGGCTAAAATAGTTGAAGAAATCGATGAAATTGCGGTTGTCGAGCAGGCGCCAAAGTTTGAAGGCCGCACGATGGTTATGATTTTAGCGCCAAAATAATTTTTTATTACCATCTTTAGCTGTATTCATTTCATCGCTGTTAACGCTGCAACTGGTTGATTGAAGATTACTGTTTTCTGCATTGGCGTGAGCGGAATGATCCGCATGCTCACGCCAAATATTTTTTGAAGCGTGACGTCGTAAACTATTTGAAAGCTAAAGAATCATCTCCATATTGCCAGAGGATAAAGCTAGAAAAGACTACGGAAACCATTATTGAAACGTTAATAAAGGAGATCATCAAATGCCAAAAATCAAAACAAATCGAGCCGCGGCCAAACGGTTTAAAAAAACCGGCTCGGGAAAATATGTGTTTGCCAAATCGCATGCCAGTCATATTCTGACGAAAAAAACACGCAAACGCAAACGACGATTAAGACAAGCACACATTATTGACAAAACCAATGTAAAAGAAATCCGGCTGCTATTGCCCAACGGTTAAAGCAGCTTGATACAATTTTTTTTAAGGAGAGCAACCATGCGAGTAAAGAGAGGATATAAAGCCCGTAGAAGGCGTAAAAAAGTTTTAAAACTGGCCAAGGGATACCGCGGGGGTCGCAGCAAACTTTTCCGCACCGCAACCGATGCCGTCGATAAAGCCCTCATGTACGCTTACCGGGATCGACGCGCCCGCAAACGCGATTTTCGCAGATTATGGATCATACGCATCAATGCAGCATCGCGTATGAATGGGCTGTCATACAGTAAATTTATGCACGGATTAAAAACAGCCGGCGTTCAACTTGACCGTAAAGTTCTTGCCGATTTGGCTGTTTCAGATCCCAGCGGATTTACGAGCGTAGCCAATTTAGCATCCGAACATATATAACTGACCGCGGAGGGTGCCCCCACTGTCTTTTGTCTGCTTCAGGGCACCGAGTGACATTAACAGATGATTATTAAAATTGCGTTTTAGCTAACCCTTGAACGGTACCTGCCCGGTTTTCGTTTTAGGCCCAGTCGCAGGATCATCCCACAGTGGAACAAACCATCGAACAAATCAAAACAAGTGCGTTGCAGGAGCTCGAGAAAGCCTCTGATACAGAAAGCATTCAGGCTCTGACCCTCAAATATCTGGGGCGCAAGGGGGTTGTCACGCAATATTTGCGCAATATATCGCAGCTACCCGTACAAGCAAGACCCGTCGCTGGTAAAGCTGCCAACGAATTAAAACAATTTTTAGACAACTCATTTAAGCAAGCCATCGAAACAATTGAAAGCGGTTTAAGCTTATCTGTAGACCAGTTGGATGTTTCGCTGCCCGGGCGCACTGTCTATGCGGGGTCCTATCACCCAGTGACCCAAGTTATGCACCAAATTTGCGATATCTTCGCCCGTATGGGTTTTGACGTTGCTGAAGGCCCTGAAATTGAAACCGATTGGTACAATTTTGAAGCTCTCAATTTTCCCAAAAACCATCCCGCACGAGATATGCAAGATACCTTTTTCATATCTGATAATATGGTTTTGCGAACCCATACGTCACCGCTTCAAATCCGCATAATGGAAAAACAGCAACCGCCTGTACAGGTTATTGCACCCGGCAAGGTCTTTCGATGCGATTCGGACTTGACCCATACGCCGATGTTTCATCAAGTGGAAGGTTTGCTGGTTGATGAAAATGTGTCGTTCGGTGACCTGAAGGGTGTCTTGACCGCATTTGTGCATCAGATGTTTGATGAACAGACAAGCCTGCGGTTTCGTCCCAGTTTTTTCCCTTTTACCGAACCAAGTGCGGAAGTCGATATTCTATGCGTTATTTGCCGCGGTGATGGTTGCCGTGTATGTTCACATACCGGCTGGCTGGAAGTGCTGGGCTCCGGCATGGTACATCCAGCAGTATTTGAAAATGTTCACTATGATACCCAAAAATATACCGGATTTGCATTCGGCATGGGTGTCGAGCGTATTGCCATGCTCAAGTACCGAATTGATGATATCCGCAAATTTTTCGAAAACGACATCCGCTTTTTACATCAATTCTGATTAGATTCAATATGATAAGGCGTTGCCCATCATTGACAAGCCATACGCTTGCACAACCAAAGTCAATTCTTACAGGTTAACAGAAAATGAAAGTAAGTATAAGTTGGCTCCAAGATTACCTGCCGATTCAGATGCCCATCGATGAATTGACCGAAGCATTGACAATGGTGGGCCTGGAAGTTGAGACCGTTGTCGATCGATACCACTACCTGGACACTGTGCTTGTTGGCAAAATTATTGACGTTCAACCCCATCCCAACGCTGATCGGCTCACCCTCTGCTTGGTCGATGTAGGCCGCCGCCAGGTTTCGGTTGTTTGCGGCGCACCCAATGTGAAAACAGACATGTTGGCGCCTTTAGCCCTGCCGGGCACTGTTTTGCCTGATGGCAACACCCTAAAAAAGGGAACCATTCGCGGACAAGTTTCTGAAGGCATGCTTTGCAGCGAAATTGAATTAGCGCTTGGCTCACAAAAAAGCGGTATCATGGAGCTGGAGCAAGATTTGCGATCAGGCGCCAAACTTGCCGAGGCTTTGAATCTATCCGATCCTGTAATTGAGATTGATTTAACCCCCAACCGGCCCGATTGCGCCAGCGTTTTAGGCATCGCCCGTGAAATTGCCGCCTTCCAACAATCTAAAATTAACTACCCCGTTACCACCATCACGAATACCGGAAACCGGATTCATGATCTAGCTTCGGTTAAAATCGAAAATCCCGATCATTGTCCGCGCTATGCCGCTCGACTAATTGAAGGCATCAAAGTGGCGCCCTCACCTTTCTGGCTGCAGGAGCGTTTACTGTCAGTGGGCCAGCGTCCCATCAATAATATTGTTGATATCACCAACTTTGTAATGCTGGAGACCGGGCAACCATTGCACGCCTTTGATTTTGATCGATTAGCCGAAAACCGGATTGTGGTGCGCACCGCCCACAAAAACGAAACCTTTGTGAGTTTGGATGAAAAAGAGCGCCATTTAAGTGACCACATGCTCATGATCTGCGACGGTGAAAAACCAGTGGCGATCGGGGGGGTCATGGGTGGTCTTAATTCCGAAATCGAAACCGACTCTACGCGGGTATTGATTGAAAGCGCTTATTTTAGCCCCACCAGTATTCGCAAAACTGCCAAGGCCCTGGGTATGGGCACCGACGCATCATATCGTTTTGAAAGAGGTGTGGATCCGCAGGGTACCGTCAAAGCACTGAATCGCGCCACCGAACTGATGTTGGAAATCGGAGACGGCCAACTCGTTGAGGGGCTGATCGATGAACACCCGGCGCCGGTGCAGACACCAACTGTTCATCTAAGCACCGCCAAAACCAACCGTTTGCTCGGAACCGATTTATCACGGAAACAAATCAAGGCGCTGCTTGAATCAATTGAATTGTCGGTCAGCAATAATGGTTCAGATGAATTGGTGGTTGAACCACCATCCTTTCGGGTTGACATCAGCCGACCGGAAGATTTGATGGAAGAAGTGGCACGCCTATCAGGCTATAACAATATTCCGCCCACTTTTCCCCATATGGCGGCCGATACGCATGCCGTTACACCCATCATTGCCTTGAGGCAACGGGTCAAAGAGCTACTGACCGGATTTGGTTTCACAGAGACCATCAACTACAGTTTCATGGACGCTTTGGCCTGTGATCGGCTCAGCTATCCAAACGATGATCAGCGCCGCCAAACAGTTGCCATTCTTAACCCATTAACCGAAGATCAGACCGTTATGCGTACCTCTCTGGCGCCCGGATTATTGGAAACGATGCACCGTAATATCAACCAACAGTCACGCCATCTGAAACTGTTTGAAGTGGGTAAAATATTTGTAAGCAATGCCCCCCCCAAACTGCCCGATGAATCTGAAATCGTAGCCGGCTGTTGGAGCGGCAAACGCTTCGATGGCGCCTGGCATAGTAAGGAAAGCGAGTGCGATTTTTATGATTTAAAAGGTGCCGTCGAGGGCCTGCTTAGGGGCTTGCATATCCAAAAGGCCGAATTCACAGCATTACCGGCAGAGGCCTGTGCCTACACCAAAGAAGGCTGCAGCGCTAAAATTATGATTGGCGAACAAAATCTGGGAATTTTAGGTGAAATCAATCCGGGCACCATGCGCGCTTTTAATCTTAAACAAAACGTCTTGTTTTTCGAAATAGACCTACAACGCTTAGCAGAAGCAGTGCCCACAGCGATATATTACACGGCAATTCCTAAGTTTCCGGCAACAACACGCGATGCAACGATTATTGTGGATGAAAAAATTGAAGCGGCGCGTCTTTTTAAAAATGTAAAAATTATTGACGAAGAACTCGTAGAAGATTTATATTTATTTGACGTTTTTATGGGCGAACCGGTTCCGGTCGGTAAGAAGAGCGTTTCTTTTCGAATCACTTACCGATCATCTAAAACAACTTTGGAAGATGAAACGGTTAACGTCCTTCATAAAAAATTAATTGACGCGTTAATCGCAGAGTTTAACGCTACGCTACCATCCGATTAACGATTGCCACACGACTGCCGACGGAAAAAATGACTGAAAAGACATCTTTAGAAGTCCAAATTCCGGAAAAATTGTATTTCAAGATCGGTGAGGTTGGCAAATTAACCGGATTGCCAACGTATGTCCTGCGTTTTTGGGAAGGTGAGTTTAAGAAACTGAAACCACAACGCACCCCCGCCGGCCAACGTCTCTATCGCAAAAAAGATGTTGAAATGGTTCTAAAAATCAAGCACCTGTTGCATGAAAAAAAATTCACCATCGAAGGTGCTCGGCAGCGGCTTGCCAAATCTACCCGTGGCACTTCAGAAACATCCACAAAAACCACCATCGACACATCCACGCAGGCCACCTTGAGCGAAATTCGGGCGGAATTGATCCACATCCGTGATTTGTTGAACCGCCCTCCCACCGAATAATGCATACGGCCGATAACAGGCCGAATATTATTTTTAAAATCGTTGACAAACATAGCAATCTGTCCTATTTAGATGGTTTGACGAGCGGGCATAGCTCAGCTGGTAGAGTACAAGCTTCCCAAGCTTGGTGTCGCGAGTTCGAATCTCGTTGCCCGCTCCACCGAAGTTCGCCCTTTTTTTTGGTAAAGGTCGGCGGAGGGTAGTGTTTTTATGTGGTTTGGACTTAATTTTTTCGTATGGTAGTAAGCATGAGCGGTTAAAGTTCGCAATCCAAACTGACGGTCTACCTAATTGCAGGAAAACGGGCAAACGCCCGTTTTTTTATTTTTTAGTAATCATGAAAGGATTATTTTTAACGCTCTGTGAAAAAGCATTCAAAGGATTGGCGCAGCCATACAAAAAAGCGCGCACCACAACCAACAATGGAGACATTGGAAAAATTGGTGCCACGCATTCAGAAAATGGCAGATAATTTGTGTCGTGCTGAAGGATTAGAACTGGTGCATGTTGAATGCCAACGAGAATCACATGGCCGAACACTAAGAGTATATATCGACAAATCAGGTGGCGTGACGCTGGATGATTGTGCCTTTGTCAGCCGCCAGTTAAATGATCTTTTGGATGTGCAGTTCGACATTCAAGAACCTTACAACTTAGAAGTGTCTTCCCCAGGTTCGAAACGCCCACTATCGAAACTGGTTGATTTTGATCGTTTTAAGGGTAAAAAGGCTAAAATCAAAACGATGGAAGCCATTAACGGACAAAAAAATTTTACCGGAGTTTTAGTTGGAGCATCCAAAGAGATGATCGCTCTTTCAATTAATAACCATACCGTTAAAATTCCTTATGGTATTATTGACAGAGCAAGACTGGCCTAAGCTAAGTGGAGAATTTTTATGCATATTTCAGACATTAAACGCGTGGTCGATCAAGTTAGCCGTGATAAAGGTATCGACCGGCTGATTCTCATCAAAGCGTTAGAAGAAGCCTTGCGGTCTGCCGCCCGGAAAAGATTTGGCAGCAAGGTCGACATTGAGGTGCAGTACAACGAAGAAAATGGCGAAATAGAAGTGTTCCAATTTAAAGAAGTGGTCGAAGAAATCACCGAACCGGATCTTCAAATTTCTATGACGGAAGGCAAGAAACTCGATCCCGAGTGCGAAGTTGGCGACAGCCTCGGCACCAAGATGGATACAACCACTTTCGGACGAATCGCGGCGCAGTCTGCCAAACAGGTTATTATTCAAAAAATGAAAGATGCTGAACGTGATGCCGTCTATGCAAACTTCATTGATCGCAAGGGTGAAATTATTAATGGTATCGTGCAACGATTTGATCGCGGTGACATTATCGTAAACCTGGGCAATACCGAAGGCGTGATGCCGGTACGCGAGCAAGTGCCCAAAGAAAACTACCGCCGTGGCGATCGCGTGCGTGCATTGATTTTAGATGTTTACCATGAGTCGCGTGGCCCCCAAATTTTGTTGTCGCGGGCCCATCCGGAATTCTTGATCAATCTGTTTAAAACGGAAGTTCCTGAGATTAGCGAAGGCATTGTCAGCATCATGGGCGCCGCCCGCGAACCCGGCAGTCGCGCAAAAATTGCCGTCACCTCCAATGATGCCGATATCGACCCTGTGGGCGCCTGTGTTGGAATGAAGGGTAGTCGTGTTCAAAATGTGGTTCAAGAATTGCGGGGCGAAAAAATTGATATCATCACCTATCATTTGGACCCCGCGAAATATGTATGCAACGCGTTGGCCCCTGCAGAGATTTCCCGGGTGATCATTGACGAAGGCAACCAAACAATGGAGGTCATCGTACCGGATGAATACTTATCGGTGGCCATCGGCAAAAGAGGCCAAAATGTACGCTTGGCATCCAGGCTGACCGCTTGGAACCTGGATGTTAAGAGCGAAAGCAGTTACAGCGAAGCCATGATGGACAATTATCAAACCCTGGTATCGTTGCCGGGCGTGGGCATGAGCCTGGCGGATGCACTGTATGAAAAAGGATTTTTCTCAGCTGAAGAACTTAGCAAAGCCACCGTTGAGGAGCTGATCGATATTCGTGATATTGATGAAACAAAGGCCGAGGAATTAATTGATATCGCGCAACAATATGTTAATGGATTGCTCGAAGATATCGAAGTCATAGCGTCTAGTGAGGCAGATGAAAATGAGGAGGTGCCGCCTGACGAAGTTGGCGACACTGAAACCGAATCAGACGCTATTGAAACCGAATCACCATCCAATCCATCGGACAAAACCGAGCTTGCAGACAGCTAATGTAACTGTCTGCAAATGTATCCTGCCGTTTAACGTATCACCGGCAAAACGCGCAGGGCCGAAAAATAATGACTAGGGGGTAGGAATGGCCAAGATGCGAGTTTATGAACTTGCAAGGGATTTAAATCTCAAAAATAAAGATTTGCTGAGCAAATTAAATGAGATGGATATTGAGGTCGGCTCTCATATGAGTTCGCTGGATGATGAAACCGTTGCCAAGGTCAGATCCTTCTTGCATGGTCCCCGGGAAGAAACCATCGAAATAACCCGGATTAAACCGACGGTGATTCGCCGGCGCCGCAAACGAGTTCAGCCGCAAGAGATTGAACCGGAAACTGCCACCGCATCAACCGACACCGCGGAAGCCGAAGCGTCTTCTAAAACCGCCGAAGCTGTTGAGACCACCGAAGTGCCGGCAGACAAACCCGATACGGTGGTTGATGAAACGGTTAAAACCAAAGCACCTACACCCGAAGCCCCCGAAAAAGAAATCGAAAAAGAAAAGGCTACTGCAGCGGAACCCGAAAAAGTTGAGATCGATACAGCAACTGCAGAACCGATCCAGATTGAAAAAGCCAAGCCAAAAGTTGCCAAGCCGCCTAAAAAGAAAGCCAAGGCCAAAGACGCGGCTAAAATTATCAAACTTCCCACCACTCCGGTAAAGGAAAAGCTTCAAGAAGCCAAGGCGCCGACGCCCAAAGAAGAACCGGCAACCGTCACTAAATTGGAACCCGCCAAACCCGCAGCCCAAATGGATACGCCGGTTAAAGAGACTGCCGGAAAACGTAAAAAGAAACTAAGAAAAAAACAGGAAGAAGTTGAGCTTGATCGGAAATTCTTTAAAAAGAAAATTTCTTTCAAAAAGAAATCGATCATTGAAGGCAAAGATCTCTATGCCGGCGGAGGTCGAGGCCGTAAAGGCCGCAAGGGCGCCAAAAACAAAGCGGCAACCAAGGGACAATCAACTATCATCACGACTCCCAAAGCCATTAAGCGACGCGTTAAAATTGATGAGACAATCGTATTGTCTGAATTAGCCAAGCGCATGGGAATCAAAGCCAGTGAAATGATCGCCAAGCTGATGGGATTAGGCGTTATGGCGACGGTAAACCAGACCATCGATTTCGATACAGCCACTCTGGTAGCCGCCGAATTCAATTTTGATGTCGAACGTGCTGCTTTCGAAGAAGAAACGATTTTAAAAGTTGAAACGGACGATCCGGATAAATTAAACCCACGCCCGCCGGTGGTCACCATTATGGGCCATGTTGATCACGGCAAAACATCGCTGCTAGATGCCATCCGCAAAACCAGAATTACCGAAGGGGAAGCTGGCGGGATCACCCAGCATATCGGGGCCTACTATGTCACCACTTCCAAAGGGCAGGTTGTGTTTTTAGACACTCCCGGTCATGAGGCATTTACCGCGATGCGCGCCCGTGGTGCCACCATCACAGATATCGTTGTACTGGTGGTGGCTGCCGATGATGGTGTTATGCCGCAAACCGTTGAAGCCATCAATCATGCCAAGGCCTCAGATGTACCGATCATCGTCGCCTGCAACAAAATCGACAAGGCCAATGCTGAGCCCGACAAAGTGTATCGGCAATTGGCCGAACTTGGTCTAGCGCCGGAGGATTGGGGGGGTGAAACGATCTTTGTTAATGTATCGGCGAAAAACAATACCGGCATCGATGATCTTTTGGAAATGATTTTACTGCAAGCCGAATTACTGGAACTAAAAGCCAATCCCGACAAGCTGGCGGTCGGTCGTGTGGTCGAAGCCAAAATTGATGCAGGCCGAGGCCCGGTTGCCACCATTCTCGTTCAGGAAGGGACGCTACGCAACGGCGATCCGGTTGTTTGTGGCATATATCATGGTAAAGTCCGTGCCATGCTCAACGATCGCGGCGCTAAAATGACTGATGCGGGTCCTTCCATTCCTGTAGAACTGATTGGATTGTCAGGCGTGCCCATGGCCGGTGATGAATTTATTGCATTATCGGATGAAAAAGATGCCAAACAGGTCAGTCTCCATCGCATGCAAAAGCAACGATCAAGAGAACTGGCCCGCAGCAGCCGCATGAGTTTGGAGGGGCTTTTTGAAAAAATGAAAGAGGGCCAGGTTAAGGAATTGAACCTCATCATTAAAGCCGATGTGGACGGTTCCATCGAAGCCTTGCGAGACTCACTAACCAAGCTATCCAATGAAGAAGTTAAAATCAACATTGTGCACTCAGCCACTGGTACCATTTCCGAATCGGATGTTTCATTAGCCGCTGTATCCGATGCCATTATCATCGGCTTTAATGTCCGGCCCAACACTAAAGTGCAGGAAATGGCCAGCGAAGAAAATGTCGATATGCGTTTCCACAACGTTATCTATTCCGTTATTAAAGAGATAAAAGATGCCATCGTGGGAATGATGGAATCGACCTTTGAAGAGCGTATTATCGGCCGTGCGGAAGTACGCCAAGTATTTCATATCCCTAAAATAGGGGCGATCGCCGGCTGTAATGTCGCTGAGGGCAAGGTTGAACGTGGCAAAAATGTTCGTCTGTTAAGAGATGGGGTTATTAAATACGAAGGTAAAATCTCATCCCTGCGACGTTACCAAGACGATGTCAAAGAAGTTCAAAGCGGCTATGAATGTGGTATCGGGATTGAGAACTATAATGATATCAAGGAAGGCGATACCATTGATTGCTACTACCTGGAAGAAATAAAACCGCAACTGGATTAGTTCCGGTGAAATCCCGTAATCATCAATATAGTCGTCAATAATGGTTGCAGGCCTCGGCATAATTACATTTAGAATCCATGATTGCCGTTCGTTGAAGGGCAAACGCAAAATTGTCAAAACCATTACAAATCAATTGCGTAACACTTTTAACGCATCTGTGGCCGAAGTCGGCGCTAACGATGTCTATCAACGCGCGGAAATCGGCTTTGCATTAATCGGTAATAATCGCCAGGTGATTAACTCAAAAATGGACAAGTTGCTCAATCGTGCCGATGACCTGGGACTTGCCGAAATTATCGATACGGATACGGAAATCATCAACCTATGAAAACATTTGCCCGCGCCGATAGGGTCAGTGGTCATCTTCAAAAAGTACTGGCCGAGGTATTGCGCAAAAAAATCAGCGATCCACGATTGACAAACGTCACCATTACCGGTGTAGAAATGTCCCGCGATTTGCGAATCGCCCGAATCTATTATGTGACATCGGGTGATAATGCCGATAAGGCTGATGTGGAAAAAGCGTTAAAGCGAGCTAAAGGGTATGTCAAACGAACGCTTGCGAAACAGCTAGGATTGCGCTACATGCCGGATCTGAAATTTTTTTACGACAATTCCTTTGATTATGGTTCAAACATCGAAACCTTATTGGCCAGTTTAAAAACGGACAATGGAAAAAATCATTCAACAGCTAAATAACAGCAGACATGTTCTGGTTGCCAGTCACGTTAACCCAGATGGTGATGCCGTGGGATCAATGCTTGCCATGGGACTGGCTTTGGGCGCCTTGAACAAGCACGTCACGATATATAATGAAAGTCCCATACCGGCGGTCTATCGTTTCTTAGCAGGTGTCCAGCAAATCGTAAACCATTTGGCACCGGATGCGATCTTTGATACAGCCCTCATTCTCGATTGCGGAGAACTGGAACGAATCGGTGATGTGGCCCCCCGGATAGCCAACATACCGGTGATTATTAACATTGATCATCACGTTACCAATTCGCTATTTGGCCATCTGCAATTGATTGACCAAGAAGCCTGCGCCACCACCGAGATTTTGCATCGTATCATCCAGCAATTGGGTGTGCCGTTAACAAGGGAAATAGCGGCCTCGATTTATACCGGTATTTTGACTGATACAGGTTCATTTCGCTTTTCAAATACCAATCAGAGTGCCTTTGCGATCTGCGACCAAATGGTTCGATATGGTGTCAATCCCCATACCATCGCCCAGCATGTTTATGGTCACTATTCTTTAGGCCGCATCAAATTGTTGAATTTAGCCCTGGACTCCATTGAAGTATCTGACAACGGCAAAGTGTCCCTGATGACGCTCACGCAGGCGATGCTGCTCAAAACGAGAACACGGCCCGAAGATATCGACGGCATGATCAATTATGCCCGCAGCATTCAGGATGTGAAAATCGCTGCCCTGATTCAGGAAAAATGCAATGGTAATCGCTACACCAATGAATTTTCCGCCCCCTATCACGTCAGCCTGCGGTCAGATGGATCCGTGGATGTGGCTGAAATAGCAACAGATTTTGGAGGTGGGGGGCACTCTAGTGCGGCAGGTTTCGGTATCGAAGGCACTCTGGCGGAGGTCAAATCCAGAATTTTGGGTCTGGCCGATAAACTGTGATCGATGGTGCGGCTTTCTGCACCCAGCGGAATTCTGGTGGTTGACAAGCCGGCAGGCATATCATCGGCCAAAATAGTTGCCATCGTAAAAAACCGGTTGCAAGCCAAAAAGGTCGGACACGCCGGAACCTTGGATCCTTCTGCAACGGGGGTATTGGTTTGTTGCGTAAATAAGGCCACCAAGCTTGCCCGCTTTATGATGGAAGGCACCAAAACGTACCGGGTGACAATGTGTCTGGGAGTCGCCACAGACACGCAGGATGCGACCGGCAATGTGACCGATGTGGGTGATGTTGCCCATATTTCGAATTCGCAAATTCAGGCGGCCGTCCAACGATTTAGTGGCCGGATCTGGCAAACACCGCCGGTATATTCGGCTTTAAAACACAAGGGTCGGCCCCTTTATCGCTATGCGCGACAGGGCCAGCCGGTTCAAAAACCGGCGCGACCGATTGACATAGAAGCCATTAAAATTCTGGCAATTGAGCCACCCACTGTGCACTTTGAGGTGGTCTGCACGGCAGGCACCTATATCCGTACGCTCTGTGCCGATATTGGCCAGGAGCTAAAATGCGGTGGCCACATGGTTCTTTTAAGGCGCATTGCCAGCAGCGGCTTTGGCATTCAAGAGGCCGTGAGGATGACTGAAATTGAAACGGACAGTGACCACGACAGACTTAAAGACCGTTTAATCGATATGGCCAGTGCCTTAAAAAATATGCCTGCGGTCACCGTAAACCAGCAGAAAGCTCAAAGAATTGCCCATGGCAACCTTTTGGCGATTGAAGAGTTAGACCTACAGGTCCCTCTCACCAGAAATGCTTTTCTGAAGGTCGTGGACAAACACAATAATCTGCTGGCGGTATTATCCACCGATGACGAACGATCTTATTACCGCTATGAATGTGTGCTGGCCAGTGAAACAGTTGCGGCTGGCTAATAACTTTAATTTTCTAGGAGGCAAAAAAAAGTGGTATTATCAACTGAAGAAAAAAGAAAGCTGATTGATCAATTCAAACTGCATGAGAGTGACACCGGATCCCCAGAAGTTCAAGTCGGTTTGCTGACGCATCGCATTACCTACCTGACGGATCATTTAAAAAAGCATAAAAAGGATCATCACTCCCGCCGGGGATTGTTAATGCTGGTCGGCCAACGTCGCCGGCTGCTTAACTATGTCAAAAATAAGGACATCAAGCGCTACCGCACGATTATTGAGGCCCTTGGGTTGCGAAGATAATACTATCTTCAGGGTCTGTATCCGCTAAATGTTTTTATAAGCGATGCATCCACAACAATTGAAATTATAATGAAGGACTCATGTAACATTGTGCCGGTATAATATCGGGATGCCATCTGGTCTGGGGACAAAAGGCTTCATCAAAAAAAAATGCCGATCAGTTGCTGGAAATGAGTCGATAGGAGAAAAAAATGGAAGTCATACTAGAAGCCGAAGTGGGCGGAAAAAGCCTATCCATCAAGGCTGGTAAAATCGCCAAACAAGCCTCAGGTTCTGTGATAGTGCAATATGGTGAGACCATCGTGCTTGTTTCGGCGGTATCTGCCTATGAAAAACGACCGACGGATTTTCTGCCGCTTTCGGTGGAGTACCAAGAAAAAATTTATGCCGCCGGACGTATTCCGGGAAATTATTTTCGCCGTGAAATTGGTCGGCCCAGTGAAAAGGAAACGCTAACGGCACGTCTCATCGATCGACCTATTCGTCCGCTATTTCCCAAAGACTATCGCTTTGAAACGCAAGTAATCGCCACCGTACTGTCGATGGATCAGGAAAATGATCCCGATATTCTGGCCATGATCGGCGCTTCCGCCGCTTTAACCATTTCCGATATTCCTTTTGCCGGGCCCATTGCGTCGGTTCGGGTGGGACGTATTGATGGGCAATTTGTGATTAATCCGACCATCAGCCAGTGCGAAAACTGCGACATCAGCTTAATCATCGCAGGATCTAAAAATGGCATCGTCATGGTGGAAGGTGGCGCCAATATCGTCAGCGAAGCAGAATTGCTCGAAGCCATTTTTAGCGGCCATAAAGCGCTACAACCACTGATTGAAATCCAGGAGCAACTTAGAGAAAAATTGGGCGTACCCAAACGCGATTTCGAGCCCCCGCAAGTTGATGCCGAGCTGGAACAGCAAATCAATACCGTGGCCGGTACTCGCATGCGCGAAAGAATTTTAATCCCGGAAAAGATAAAACGCAATACAGCACTACGGCAGCTGAAAGAAAGCATTTTAGAAGAACTTGGGGAAGATTTCGTAGAACGTAAAGAAGAGGTCTTGAAAATCTTCAGTGATCTGAAGAAAAAACTATGCCGGGAGCTAATCCTTAATGAAGGGCGTCGCATCGACAACCGCAAATTTGACGAAATTCGTCCCATCGCTTGTGAGGTTGGCATTTTGCCTCGTCCACACGGTAGCGCCCTTTTCACGCGTGGTGAAACCCAAGTTTTGGGGGTTTTGACGCTAGGTTCGGGGCTTGATGAGCAGCGTGTGGAAACGCTGATCGGTGATGAATTCCGTCCCTTTATGCTACATTATAATTTCCCGCCGTTTTCTGTGGGCGAAGTCAAGCGCGTCGGAGCGCCCAGCCGCCGAGATATTGGACATGGCGGACTTTCGACTCGGGCCATCGAAAAAGTACTGCCACCCAAGGGTGAATTTGACTATACCGTGCGCCTGGTTTCCGAAGTATTGGAATCCAACGGAAGTTCTTCCATGGGCACCGTATGCGCGGGGACCCTGGCGCTAATGGACGGGGGTGTGCCAATCAAAGCCCCGGTTTCCGGAATCGCCATGGGCCTTGTTAAAGAAGGCGATCAAGTGGTCATTTTATCAGATATTCTGGGTGATGAAGATCACACCGGCGACATGGATTTCAAAATCGCCGGCACCCGCGAGGGCATCACCGCCGTGCAAATGGATATTAAAATTCTGGAGCTCTCGCGTGATATTATGGAAAACGCATTGGAACAAGCCCGTGTGGGGCGCTTGCATATTTTGGATCAAATGTTGGCAGCCATCGCCCAGCCACGCGCTGATATTTCACCCTATGCACCCAAAATCCTTACTCTGAAGATTAATCCCGATAAAATTCGTGATGTCATCGGACCCGGCGGTAAGGTCATTCGTGCGCTTCAGACCGAAACCAATACCCGTATTGAAATTGACGATGATGGTCTTGTGAAAATCGCAGCCGGTTCCCAGGAGGAAGGCGATCAGGCCGCTAACCGCATCAAAGAAATCGCCGAGGATCCCGAAGTCGGCAGTGTCTATGAAGGCACGGTGGTAAAAGTGACCGATTTTGGCGCTTTTGTGCGCATACTGCCGGGAACCGACGGACTGGTGCACATTTCTCAATTAGCCCGGCACCGCGTGAAGCAGGTTTCCGATATCGTCAAAGAGGGCGACGCTCTTAAGGTTAAAGTATTGGAAATTACCCGTGACGGCAAAATCCGGCTGAGCCACAAGGCCCTTTTGGAAGAAGGCAATGCCCAATCCAATTAGAAAAACCACCCTCAAAAACGGTGTACGCGTCATTACCAAGCACATGCCGCACATCCATAGTGTGTCCATGGGCGTGTGGGTATCGGTGGGTGCCCGTGATGAAACACCGTCGCAAAACGGGATCTCACACCTCATTGAACATATGCTGTTCAAGGGCACTCACACGCGCAGCGGCTATCAGATTGCCAAAGAATTTGATGCCATCGGCGGACACACCAATGCCTTCACATCCATGGAAAACACCTGCTATCACGCCAAAGTAATGGATACCCATTTGGCTACAATGATCGAGATCCTTTCCGACATCTTTCTGAATTCCGTATTTGCCACCGACGATGTCGCCAAGGAACGACCGGTCATCCTGCAGGAAATCAATATGGTGGAAGACAATCCCGATGAATATGTGCATGTCCTTTCTGGACGTAATTTCTGGGGTGACAATCCGCTGGGTTGGTCCATTTTAGGCACACGGGAAAATGTCGCCGGCTTTACCCGTGATAAAATTAAAGATTTTTTCAATTGCCATTATCTGCCGGAGCGCATCATCATATCGGCCGCCGGCAATCTGAATCATCCACAATTTGTTGATCAAATCGGTCCTTTGTTTGAGGCGTTGCCCATTGGCAACCACCGCCCGCGGCGCCAAACGCCGCACAGCAACCCGGGCTGCAACGTGCACTTCCGGGATCTGGAGCAAGCACATATATGTGTCAGCACGCAAGGACTGGCCATTGCGGATCCGCAACGCTTCGCATTTTCACTGATGAACACGATCCTGGGCGGCAACATGAGTTCCCGGCTTTTTCAAGAAATACGGGAGCGCCAGGGACTGGCCTATTCCGTATATTCTTTCATGACGTCTTACGTCGACGCCGGTATGTTTGGCGCCTATGTCGGGGTGGACCCCCAACAGGCCGAAAAGACCATAGACCTGGTTTTGGCTGAAATGCGCAAGTTGAAAAATACGGCGGTGGAAGACGCCGAGTTGCACGATGCCAAAGAGTACACCAAAGGCAGCCTGTTGCTCACTTCCGAAAGTTCTGATAATCAGATGGCCCGTTTGGCGCAAAACGAAATGTATTTTGACCGCTACATCCCGCTGCAGGAAATTGTCGAAAAGATCGATGCGGTCACCAAAGAAGATATTTGCAGCCTGGCAGCGGAGCTTCTGCAATCAAATTATCTAACATTGACGGTTTTGGGGCCGATTTCCGAAACTGCATCGTTTCAATCACGGGTATCCCAATGAAACAAAAAGACATCTGAACTTGTTCGCTCTGCTCTGTAATGTTGTATCATTCGCAAATAGGTCGCTAATCAACAAACACCATGGCCCCACCCCCTGTTATTAAGTTTCAACGATTGCAACCCGATCTCGATGCAGACATCCCCATGCCGCAGTATATGACTGCGCATGCGGCCGGTATGGATGTGTGTGCGGCAGTTGCAAACGATACGACCCTTGAACCGGGTGCGATCCGATTAATTCCCACCGGATTTGCCATGGCAATCCCTACCGGCTTTGAGGTTCAGGTGCGGCCTCGCAGTGGTTTGGCTGTCCGGTACGGTCTGGGATTGATCAACTCACCCGGCACCATCGATGCCGATTATCGCGGCGAAGTTAAAATCGCGGTCATCAATTTAGGGCCCGAACCCTATACCATTTGCCGGGGTGATCGAATTGCCCAGATGGTCGTGCAACAAGTGCATCACGCCCGCCTGAAAGTGGTGGCGCAACTCGATGAAACCGATCGCAACACCGGTGGCTTCGGGCACACCGGCAAATAGTGCTGCCCGGATAGCTGCGTTCCCGACAAAGATATCTTCATGTATGCAAAAAAGTAAAAAAGATCAGGGCAGCGAAAAGAAGCAACGGGAACAATCCGTATTAACATCGCAATATGCTGAAATGGCAATCAATCCTGAATCCGACCAAGGCTAAACCGATTTGAAAAATAATACCATGCAGAATGAAACCCAGCGACTATCCCTTTGCATGTTAGCCAGCGGCAGCCGGGGAAACGCCATATACATTTGCGATGGTACCACATCGGTACTTTTCGATGCCGGTTTGTCAGGCGCTGAAATCGAACGACGCATGCAAACACATGCTTTGATTCCTAGCGAACTGGATGCCCTGGTGGTTTCCCACGAACACACCGATCACATTCAGGGTGTGGGGGTGCTGTCCCGGCGCTACGATTTGCCGGTGTATATCAGCAATCAGTCGCCGGTGGAACCGCTGGGCAACATCAAACAACTAAACCATTTTAAATGCGGTACGCCCTTTTGCCTCAATGATCTGGTCGTCCGCCCCTTTGCGACCTCCCACGATGCACAGGATCCGGTCGGTTTTACGGTTACCAGCAATGGTACCCGCCTGGGTATTGCCACGGATTTAGGAATTGTTACGGCCATGGTTAAGGAGCATCTGAAAGATTGTCATGCGCTGGTCATCGAAGCCAACCACGACATGGCCATGCTGGAAAATGGGCCCTACCCGTGGTACTTGAAGCAACGCATTAAAAGCCGCCTGGGCCACATTTCCAACAAGGCCTGCAAAGAACTGCTGATGGAAATCAAACATCCTCACCTACGCCGGGTTATTCTGGCACATTTAAGCGAAACCAACAATGCCCCGGAAGTGGCGTTACGAGAGGTCGGCCAGGCGCTAAGCGACGACGACGGCTTTAGGCTAGATGTAGCAATGCAGCATGTTTGTGGCGAATTAATAGCCCTCTGAAACCTGAAACCAATCAACCGTACCCATCGACCAAACCACAAATGCCGTTGTCTGTCTCACTTTTCATTCACGCTTAATTCGGTGTCAATTAATTTCCAACCGGAACTGCGGCGGATCAACAATGTGCTTTTTTACCGTACACAAATTCACGGCTTTGGTGATGGCTGTGCGGTATTTTTTAGGAAAATTAGCTGGCAGGGTCAGCGTGAGAACCACCTGATCAAACAATTTGCTGGTTGGGTTTCGAATAGCCTTCAAGCGCAAGGCCAAGCCGTCGGTGGAAATGTGACGCTCATTGCAAAACTCCAGCGCATATATACCCGCGCAGGTGGCAATGGATGCGAAAAACAGGGTAAACGGTTCCGGGGCACTGCCCTCGCCGCCCTCTTTGATCGGCTGGTCTGTTCGAATGGTCCCCCCCTTATAGTTGGCATTTACTTTTTTCCCACCGGGAAATGATACTGTCATCATTTTTTCCATCTGCAACTCTCCTTCTAAACAAGGTCTATATTTTATCGATTGATCGTCAGATATTGAATCCGAAAGATTTTTAGTTGGGTTTTAGGAATAAAGGATCCATACAGCACAAAGATATTTTTCAAGGGGCCTATAAAATCATCATATTTTGATTCCGCCACCTTAAATTATTGGTGTTATGAGAGGATGAAATCGGTAATATACGGATTTTCCCTCATTTCCCTACCAAGAGTGGTGGCCGGCCGATCACCGTAATCATGGCCCGGCCAGATAATCGTATCGGGCGGCAACGGCATAATCCGATTTTGCAGCGAAGCCAGCAGCGTATCCAGCGATCCCCCGGGAATATCGGTACGCCCCACCGCACCCACAAACAGCGTGTCGCCGGTAAAAAGGTTTTTTTCAGTATGAAAGCAAACCGAGCCCGGCGTATGACCGGGCGTATGAATGACGTTGATCCGCATTCGACCGACATTAAGAACATCCCCATGGTGCAGCAACCGATCAACGACCGGCGATTCCAAGCGTTTGCTCTGATTGGCAGATCTTTTAGGCATCTGCTGGTCGATAAAAAGGCGCTTGTCTTCAGAATGCATACCCACAGCTACATGTTGTTTATTGGGGAGCAAGTTTTTTAGTTTTTGATTGGCCATCACATGGTCGGCATGCCCATGAGTATTGAGTATATAGGTAATCTCAAATCTCTCGGAGCGAATGAGTTCCACCAGTTGATTGGCCTCACCCCCGGGATCGATAATGATCCCTTTTTTGGTTTCCGAGCAAGCTACAATGTATGCAAAGACCCCCAGGGGACCCACCTTTATCTGCTTAATTTTCAGCGCTGCCATTGAATTGCCTTAAATCTGGACTTGACTGTATCGTCGCGATAATGTCGTGCCACTGGACACACCTGTTTATTCGCAAAAATTTCAAAGAAAAATGAATTCATCCTCTTCATGTAATTAGAAATATAATCTACTTCTAATGCTGTTTTAAACAGCAACGATTATCTAATATTCTTATTTAGAAAATATTAATTTTGAAGGTTTACAAAAACCTTATTTTCATTTAAAGTCAAAACCTTTAATTGCACCCGGTTAAATTTATGGGGATTGCGTTTCTCAACCTAAACATGCCTCACTTTTGAAACCGGGATAGGCATTAAAAGAAGGCGCTAATCCTGCTTAGGAGCGCGACATCATTTTGTATAAGGGGGATTCAGAAATGGGGGATAAAAAAATTGTGATCGGGTTTGTATCGATTCTGGTATTAGCTTGCGGTCTGTTGCCTTTCTCGGGTTTATTTGCTTCCGAACATGGTTCCGGCGAAACTGAGGAGATGTGTATCCCGATGGGCACCTTCTATATTGAACCGCCTGAATCGATTGAAGCCAGTCGATCAAAGGTGAGCTTTCCTCACAGCCTTCATTTCAGTTATAATTGCAACGTTTGTCACCACACCTGGACCGGCGAAGGCCAAATTAAGAACTGTATGACCTCGGGATGCCACGATCAAACCCAATCACCGAAAAAAGCGGTCAAAGAGGGCAGTTTCAGCGCAGAGGCCATCCAGTATTTTAAATATGCCTACCACAATCAATGCATCGGTTGTCACCGCGAGATAAGACAAGCCAACGCCAAAGCCGAGAAAAGGCGCCGTTTGGGAAGCGTTACCATTAGGAAAACGGGACCGACAGGATGCGTCCAGTGCCATCCTAGAGAAGAGTAGCCCTCCATTAGATCAAATCTTGGGCGTCATTAAAAATGACTCAGGCGCTTGAGGATCAAACCTGTCAGCCATGAGGTTAGCATTTTGACTGCCTTGCGGCCATTGGCGGTGACTTCTTTCCACAAAAAACCAGTTTTTAGGCGGCGGGTCTTTGCTTGGTTATCTAAGCCGTGTGAACGTGTGCTATTTAACGGCATGAATCATCGCACTGATACAACATAGAGTTGAACCATTTCTCCTCGCGTTACGCATGTGCCATGCGTTTACCATCCTCTACCGCATGGCATTCATTCTCCAAATTCTGCAAGACGTGATATAGATCACTCATTACAAACGGTTTGACCAAAAATGCATCGGCCCCCAATTGCAGGGCGCGTTTCTTATTGGAAGCATCGCCAGACATGCAAATGCATATCTTTTGAGGATACTTGGCTTTTATTTTTTGCAATAACGCCAGACCATCCATGCCCGGCATATTGACATCCGCCACAACAATATCCAAAACTTCGGGGCCATCTAAATAGCCCCAGGCCGCCGCCGCATTATCAAAAGATGCGATCACCTCATAGTCAAAACGCCTCAAAGCGCTGACGGTCATATCTCTCACCAGGGCATCATCTTCAACGACAATAATTTTTCTCAAAAATCCCATGATGTGATCCTACAAGCGAATTTAAGAATCCGAATTAAACACGGTGTGGTTACTGAAAATCATTTAAGTGATGATGGGTTCATGCGCGTGTGAAATCCCCAAGCAAAGAGCGCTTTATCGCAATTACAGCATCAATCTAACTATTTAGCGAAACTAATAAAGATTTCAGCCTGTTTAACGAAATTATTCCAAAAATAAATGATGGTGCGCCCGATGCCGACACTTTGTAGGCCAGCACTGTCAAGTATGTCAAATCCAATATTTTGCAGTTAGCGCAAAATTGTAAACATAAAAAAGATTCGTTCTATCTATCTATTATTTATATGTTTTTATGCTTGATCAAGGCCAATACATTAGAAATATTATGATAATTGATCTATTCTATATCTTGAATTATTCTACACATTTCTCGGCCAAACAGCGTGCTTCAAACCTTTAGATAAATTTTATTTTCTTGTTTTTTCTTTGATTTACTCTAAATTTCATATATTTAAAACAAACAAATGGCGCGCTTTAAATCTGTTTGCAAATCCTACCAAAACAATGGCATCTTTTATCGTAGGAGCGTTCGTGTCCAAATGCGATAACTGAAACCGGCAAAATCAAACAATACTACTTGGTACTATATGGCATGCAAAGATTAACAATCAAAATGATGATTTTAGGTGTTATGCTGTTGGGACTACCGTTGGCAGGTGTTTATCTGGCCGGTTTACCGGTTATTCGATATTTGGAGTTTCCGCCCCGAACGCGATATATTGTCCATGCGCCATTTGCTTGGCCGGTGTTCATGGCTTATTTGGCCTTCATTGGCAGCATTACGATCCCACTGGTTGTGACGTGTATTCATTTTGTGCGCAAACATGGGGCTAAGTCTAAGGTTCGCGGGAACTTTCCGTGGTGGGGATGGATTGGCGTTGTCTGCGGTGCAATCTTCTGGACTTTGGCTTGGAGTCGGTTTGCCTGGTTTGCACAACTTCAACCACACACGTTTACCCCCCTATGGCTATCATTTATTGTTGTCATCAATGCGTTAAGTGTAAAGCAATCCGGCCGGTGTTTGATGCTGGATCGGCCCGGCTACTTTCTGATGCTCTTTCCGGCCAGTGCGGCTTTCTGGTGGTTTTTTGAATATCTAAATCGGTTTGTTCAAAACTGGCATTATGTCGGTGTTCAATACGATTCGCTGCGCTATGCCTGCTATGCGACATTGTCCTTTTCAACTGTTCTGCCAGCCGTTTTAAGCGCACGCGAATGGTTGTTAGGTTTTGCCTGGATTGAAAAGGGATTTAAAAGCACACTGCCCATTGGCTTGAATAAGCCAAAGTGGGTGGCAGTTGCAATCCTGGCGCTGGCCGGTTTTGGATTGGCAGGAATTGGCGTTTGGCCGGATATTCTCTTTTCACTCCTATGGGTTTCTCCGGTTTTAATCATTATGGCCCTGCAGGTGCTCAACAATGAATCCCACATATTTTCAAACATCGCCTGTGGAGATTGGCGAGTAGTCGTGGCATCCGCTTTAGCGGCGCTATTTTGCGGTTTTTTCTGGGAACTGTGGAACATTTTCAGCCTGGCCAAATGGGAATACACCATACCGTATGTGGATGGCTTGCATATCTTTGAAATGCCGCTGTTGGGATATGCCGGCTATCTGCCGTTTGGACTGGAGTGCAGCGTGGTGGGCAATCTTTTAGCATTTCCAAAGTTAAAATGAGGAACACCGCGCAATTTCAGCCATGTTGCCAATCAGAATTTTTAGCGCTAAAAAGCTCGGATGGTTGAGCGAGCTGTCGACGGGAAAATACCCAAAGCTTGATCGTAGCAATGGGTACAAAAATTAAATTGTTACCAGGTCATAATTGCAGCGGCCGAGCTTCAGCTTTTCAGCATATTTCAGCTGAATGTGCCAATCAACTTTGGGATAAAGCGCGCCAAATTTATCTTCACCCGGTGCCGTATTTTCTGTAAGACAACAGCCGGGAAGCGCCGCTTCCTGATTCACCAGATCCACCGAAGCCTGATCAATCGCCACCGGATCTATAGAAGCAACGATGCCGATGTTGCGCACAATGGGAGCATCATTAAAATCATAGCAATCGCAAGCGGGCGATACATCGGTAATAAAATTAATAAAAAGCGCCTTTCTTTTTTTATTTTTCAACACGGCAAGCGTATACTCCACCATGTTTTCCTGAAAAATCGGAATTGATTGATTCCATCGAATCTGGATGGCTTCATTTTCACAAATGAGAATACACTCGCCACAGCCAATGCATTTGTCTGCATTGATTACCGCTTTCTTTTCCACCAGTGTCAGAGCTTTTTGTGAACAGTGAACCACACAGTCGCCACAACCGATGCATTTCTTGCTTTTAACTTTGGGCGACAAAGAGGAGTGCTGCGCAAGTTTGCCGCGTCGTGAGGCGCTGCCCATCCCCACGTTTTTAATGGTACCACCAAATCCGGAAAGCTCATGGCCTTTAAAATGCGCCACCGACACCAGTGCATCAGCATTCACAATTTCGGCGCCGATGTAGGCTTGTTCAAAATGGTTACCCTTGATACTTACTGCTATCTCACTGCGCCCACGCAATCCGTCAGCGATAATGATGGGTGCATCCACGGTAGAATAGGTAAAGCCATTATACAGAGCTGTCTCGATGTGGTTGGCCGAATTACCCCGGGTACCGGCATACAAAGTATTGCTATCGGTTAAAAACGGAAACCCGCCCAGCGCCTTTATCATACGGGTAATTTTGCCAATAAATACCGGCCGAATATAAGCCGTGTTGCCGGTTTCACCAAAATGCAATTTGACGGCGACTAAATCACGCTTTTTTATCGTACGCGCCAATCCGGTACGCTTCAGCAACCGTTCCAGCTTACCATAAAGGTTTTCTTTGTGCGAGGTGCGCAAATCAATGCAATAGACTTTGCTGGGCATGGCATTCTCCTTTGATAAGCGTATTTTTAAATGATTTAGAAACTACGGTATACAAAGTCAATCAAATTTCATGCCCATATAAGATTGGCCCGGTTAGTAAAATTAGAGCATAAACGGCTAGACTGTTTGGAGTTACCGGTTTGGCAATTTTAAAGCATCCCAACACGATCGGCTTTTAGTGAATAATAACAATTCGTGACTTGAACAAATCGTTTTCATACCGATCTTTGTTGTAGCTGATCGTCCGATATTTTGATGATCAATCCCTTTTGATGGATATTTAGAATGAATATAGACCAAAAAATGAGCGCTCTCGATCAAATATATACCTTATATAGTAAGGTGACAGCGACCCTTCCGGTTGCCTGCCGCAAATATTGTGCTGACTGCTGCACACGCAACGTAACCCTTACTACCCTGGAAGGCTTTCAGCTTATAAGCCACTGCGATCAATCTAGCCTCGGCCATCTGGCTTCGATAAAAAAGAATCTTAAGCTTCCCCGATTTCAACCCCAAATAACAACCAATCAGCTGGCCCAAATATGTGCCAGCGGGCAGGATCCTCCCGAAGAGCAACATGACCATAGCGGAATGCCCTGTCCTCTTCTTGAGAATCGGCAATGCCACATCTATCGCGTTCGACCATTTGGCTGCCGTTGCATGCTGTCATCCCAACAATGCAAAGACATCGGCTATGCAAACATGGGTGATTTCACGCTGACGGTCAATCATGTTTTTCTTCAAACCATCGAACATCTCGACCGGCCTGGTTTTACCGGCAACCTATCAGATGTGCTGGCTGCATTTTCATCATCTCCGTTTCGCCAGGCCTATGCCAGCGGCAACCCAACCGACCAACCGGTGAACCTTATCCCCAACCAACCCCTGAAAATATTATTTGTACCTCCCGCGCATCGCGAGCGCCTGCAGCCCATTTTAAATAAACTTCACAGCATTCGCGTGTGATGACGATTGGCTGCATCGGCGCCTTCCCATCAAACAGCACGCAATACGCTGTCGATTGCTTCGTCTCGTCGCACTGTGGTGCAAGCTAAACGGCTGTAAATAAATTTTCTACTTTTTCCAGATTTTGAGCAAAGCTGGCCATTATGATTTGCAAGTCTTTTTCGGAAATTTCCAAGAGGGAGAAAACTTCATTAAAAAAGTGATAGGCCAAACCATCTGCACCGCCACCGATACCCATCATCATACAAATGGTATCGGCCGCATAAACAATAGCGGTTTCCAGATCGTTTTTCTGCGATTCATCGGTTAAATGATGATTTTTGATAATCGAAATCATTTTGGAACTAAAGTTCCACTTTTTGGCAACCATGGCACCTAGCTCGGCATGATCGACACCGATTATTTGCTTTTCAGCTTCGCGAAAGCTTAGACCGTCGTTTTCAACTAATTCGTTAATTTTCTTGAACTCATCGGCGACAAACCGACTCAGTACGACCTTGCCAATATCTTTCAGCAGGGCCGCGGTAAAAACCAAGTGTTGATTGGCCACCTCATGTTTCTGGCAAAGTTCTTTAGAAAGCATTGCGGACGCAACTGATTGTCGCCACAATGCACCTTCATCCAGGCCGTAGCCCGGTTGCTCGGTCTTGAGGTTATCGGTGCTGTTCTTTATGAGTACCAGATCTACGACCTGTTCAAGCCCCATTAAGGTGATGGCATCGCGAACCGATTCGACTTTGCGGGACAAGCCCATGGCCGCTGAATTGCAGGTTCGCAATAAATTAGCTGTGGTGGCGGAATCATACTGAATAACATTCGCGAAATCGGACATCGAACTCTTGGAATCCTCCGCAAGGGTGATGATTTGACTGGTCACCCGGGAAATCGGTTTGAGCTCATCGATTTTTTGGATCAATTCATTGATGGTACTCATATGATCTTCTCCTCGCCGCCGGAAACTTTGATGATGACGTCACCAGTTTTAAGATCCAGAGTTACGGTGCGGTTGACATTACCACCGACATCTTCGAAGTCCACCTTCACATGATTTTTATCAAGTATTTTATGCAAAGCCATTTGGTTGCGTTTGCCGATATTGAAAATATTACGTTGATTTAATACCTGGGCACCCCCGGCAACCACTACTTTCATGTCTTGCGCTTCAGCGCTATATTGCGCCATCACTTCAAAAAGTGCTGGAATGCCTGTATCGGCAAACATATAAGGATTAATTTGGGCCTTGATTGTATCCAGGCTGGATTCCGGAAGCATGTAATGCAGAATGCCGCCGGCATTGACCGCTGGATCATATACCGCCAAACCGATGCAAGATCCTAAAGAATAGGTGACGATTTTGTTTTGCGGTTGGTTGCTGACTTTCATGTCAGACACGCCGACAACTAATCTCACGTGAGAATCCTTTTAATATAGAAACGGATGCCGCCCATAGCCGTCTTTCCTCAACTCAATTTGCAGCCCACTTATTTCAACTATCGGATCATTGGGGATTGATGTTGAGAAAATTTTGCCAGTTGTAATTAAATAATCATAATCTTAGAAGGTTAGCAGCATTTAAGCCACAGATGCGGGCAATGGTGTCAGGCGGGAGATGGCATTGATCCAGTTCTTTAAAGTAGCGCTTTGGCTTCAGTAAAGGATAATCGCTGCCAAAAAGAATTTTATGGGCACCGATGCTTTGTACCGCAACGGCATAAACGGCCGGGTCATAAAGAAAAGGTGAAGCCGCCGTATCAAAATAGGTGTTCGCAAATTGATCCTTGACCTCTTTCTTAAGCAGATTGAAAAAAAAGGCGCCCCCGCCCCAATGGGCCAATACAACTTGGTTGTCTGGAAATCGTTTGACAAGGGCATAGATCTGCTTCAAAGAAATCGGTGATTTGCCTGGATAGACATGGCCAATCGGTTCGTTGGTATGAATTAACACCGGGCACATATGTTTGCGGGCAATCGCCATGATCGGTTCCAATGAGGCCAAGGCGGCTTCATCAATTCCGGCCCCGTAAAATGCCAGCTCGCCGATTCCTACCATACCGTTTGCAAGACCGCGTTCCGCTTCTGCCGGTGCGTGCTCACAGATAGGATCAACACAACAAAAGCCGACCAGGCGTTTCGGGTGGCGCTGCACTGCTTCCATAACGTAATCGTTATGCATCTGAACCGTATCAGGGTTACTCCAAGGAAAGCCAAATATCACGGATACATCCACCTGCTGATTATCCATCTCGGCGACAATGTCATCGGCGCCGCTCATGCGCGACTTGGCTGATCCATATAGCAGTTCAAACGCCGGTTCTGAATCAAAGTAAGGCGTCCGATCAGAACGTATATTAGGGGGAAAAATATGGGTATGAAAATCAATAATCATTATAGTTTCAAATAGATTGGTCCAATTCCCAGAATTGATGGCGAAACAGGCAACTGGCCGGCGAGAGCTCGTGAAGGGCATCGGCAGCCATCAAAATAACGGCATTGGTCCAGGTCAGTTTGTCTTCAGGCCAGATGGTCATATCCGGACAGGTGAAGCCGCACCAAAAAGCACCATCTCGGTAACGTTTATCGGAAATCCAATGAAGCACCTCCGCCGCCAACCCATGATTGCCCATGGCAGATAGGGCCAGTGACAATTCAGCGGTTTCCGCCAGCGTCACCCAGGGTTGATCCGATACACAACGTACCCCGTTGCCATCCACTACAAAGGTCGTCCAATATTTATCCAGTCTTTTTCGAGCTTCGATACCGGTTAAAACGCCTGTAAGAATTGGATAATACCAATCCATTGCATAGCGCGATTTCGCCCTATTGAAAAGGTATGGTTGTCGCTGCAAGGCCTCTTTAAGACGCGCTTGGGCCAGTTGCCAGACAGGCATCTGATATCCGAGTTTGCGGGCAATGGCACGGGCACACTTTAAACTCATATAGATGGAACTGCAGCCGGTAAGCAGTGCCATGGGGTCCACTTTGCCGGCAGGGCTGATGGCCCAATGGATCTGGCCGGAAGGTGCCTGCTGGCTGAGGGCAAAATCAATGGCCGCTTTGACCGTGGTCCACATCTCTTGCAGAAAACCGGCATCTTCACAAATGAGAAAATAATGATAAACCCCTACGGCTATATAGGCTGACAAATTGGTATCACGGGTTTTATCCTGGGGCTGACCATTTATATAAGACGCATACCAACTGCCATCTTCTAATTGGTTGTTTACCAGCCATCTAAACGCCCGCTTAGCATCAGGCAAATAGCCTCCGATGGCCAATCCCATGGCAGCTTCCACATGGTCCCAGGGATCGGTCTTCTCGCTTTGATACCAGGGGATCTCGCCGCTCGCCAATTGATTTTGCAAAATCATAGACGCAGCTGTATCCACATCAATCAGGGGCTGAGTTGCCGATACATTGGGAACGTTTGACATGATGGTTTCGCCTTTGCAAAATGGCCATAAAGGCCATTTATCTAACTTGAATGCGAGTTGGTTGCAAGGCCAAATTAAGTACAGACTTCGAAACCAATCGACTTCATGAGCAGCGGTTTAGATTATTTTTTGAGTTTCAGGAAAATGACATTTTTAGCGCTTAATAGAGTCCTGTTTTTTGACTCTATGGTCTGAAAAAAACTTAAGAATAACAGGCGCATTCTATTAGCAATTGAAAATAATAGACTTTTATATATCATATGTTAGAATATAGTTTGCTATTGACGGGTAGATAAGAGTTTATTATAGACCCATGGGTCGGAAAAGCCCGATCAAAGCTATACGAATTAGGGAAAATCTAAATGTCACCCAAGTATGTCGATAAAAAAGAAAGAATCAAAGCAATTGCCCAGATTGCGTTAAAGCTGTTTGCCCAAAGAGGCTATTCGGCCACGCATGTCAATCAAATCGCTGATGAAGCAGGTATCGGCAAAAGTACCGTATATGAATACTTCAAAACCAAGGAAGATCTATTTTTTGCCGCTATTAAAGAGTGGATGTTTCAATTTGAGTCGCAGCTCGCCGAGCAAATCAAAGATAGGAAGGATCCGATCGAAAAACTGAATGCCGTCGCCGATTTAACCATGCAGTGGGTGGCGCCCATGGACCCGTCCACGCTGCGGCTGTCATTGGAAATATTGCGGCACAGTCTAATGGAAAACGGAATTTTTCGAAAACGCCGCCATTTAATGAAAGAATTGCATGCCGGCTCAAAACACTTGGTTATCGATGTCTTACTGGAAGGCATTTCCAAAGGGGTTTTTAAACCCAAAATTGCCCAGGATACTGAAAACATAGCGATCAATCTCCTGGCTTACCTGGATGGCATCAGCCTGCATTCTATGATTTCAGAAAATTATATCGATCTGAAACGCCAAATTAACTTTTATATGCAGCATCTATTACAAACGATCCTGGTAGATCCCGATCTTCTGACCCGATTTCAGACGGAGCCAGCACAACAGCGGTTTCTACCGGCTTAAAGCGCCAGGGCAAGGAGACCGTCTGCGACGTTACAATTTGTTACAAATTTATACATTTTGGCAAAGCACTGAAAACAACGAAGCACTATAGATAGAGCAATTTTTGGACGCGTGAGCATTTAATCGTTTGGAAATAACATCAGATACCTCATCACGCTACACCCATGAAAATGGCAGACCCTATGCGGTTTAAATTCCTAATACTTGTTACATTGCTGGCATTGGCCTTACTGGGAAAATATGGGATTTGTGCGGCCCAAGAAAAAGCGCTGGTCGGAACCACGGCGAAGCAGTACACCCTGCCAAACTTGTTGGCGGCCGCTTTAAAAAACGCGGAAAATATTAAAATCTCCCAAGAAGATGTTTTTATCGCTGAAAAGGATAAAAGCCGGGCCCTATCGGTATTGATACCCCAAGTCGATACCTTTGGAGAATATACGGAGTTTAGCTCGCGCAAAACTTCGGTGGGAGATGCGATTATACAGCCCAAAAGCTCGGCAACATGGGGCCTTAAAATCGGCCAATCCTTTACCCTAAACGGCAAGGAACTCATCGCCTACGGTATTACCAAGGACAACATTGAAAAAAGCAAATCTGATCTGAACACCGTCAAAGAAAGCTATTTGCTGACGGTTTCATCGGCGTTTTATGATGTGCTCATAAGTCAAAAAACCGTGAGCATCGCCCGCGCCAATGTAAAGCGGTTAGTAAAACACAAGGACTCGGTTGATACCCGGCTCAAATTGGAGGAAGTCACCAAAACGGCCATGTTCCGGGTGGCATCCGAACTGTCGGGTGCCCGCTCCGCCTTGATCCGCCGACAAAATCTGCTGAAATTGGCCAAAACACGTTTGGCGCGCTTAGTGCTATTGACCCCGGATTTCGATGTCGTCGAGCCCGATTTTGTAGAACGCTTTCACCTGGATCAAGACCTGGAAACCATGAAAGAAACCGCACTAACCCAGCGTTCGGAAATTAAATCGTTGGCCCTGCAGCAACAGATATCCGAGGATACCATCGATTTTGAAAGAGGTGATTATTGGCCCAAAGTTTCGCTGGAAGGCCGTTGGATTGGCAGGAGTGAAGATCCGGAAAATGATCTAGTGCCCGAAGACAGTCTTTCCATAACCGCCCGTCTTGACTTTACCTTATTTGACGGAGGATTACGAACCGCCGAAGTAGCCCAGGCCAAAGCGGCCAAACGCCAAGCAGTCTTGGCCTTAGAACAGGTCGCCAATGACATCAGCGTTGAAGTCGAACAAGCCTATCTTGATTTAACGACCCAGCAAAGCACGTTAAAATCACTTGAAGATCAGTTGACCTTTGCCAGTGAAAACTTTAACGCCGTATCCAAACAATTCGACCATGGGCTTTCCGACAGTGTGGATGTCATGGATGCCAACACGCAGCTGGTCACTTCGGAGCTCGAACTGGTCAATGCCAAATACGGCTATCAGTTGGCCATTATCAAATTGGAACGGGCCAAAGGCTCCTTTTTAACAATTATTAACAAAATGATCGCTCAAAAACCGTAATTCAAGGATATCAATGGCGGTGAATGATGACATCTGAAAACAATGATTCAACACTCATACCACCCAAGGCCAAATGGCTGCGACGCCTTTGGGGGGCGCTGCCGGCGTTATTTCTCATTTTTCTGGTGCTGATCATTATCATTCTTTTTGGTCGCATCAAAAACGGCAAAGAACTGCTGGAAGCCCAAAAAAAGGGGGTACACATTCTTGAGGGACTGCACACCGGTGTCACTAACATTGAAACGGTCGTGGAAATTCTACAGTCGGCCCAAAGCACCAAAGAAGCCAAGGAAACGTTGCAAAAGCGGTTAACGTTATCCCCCAAACAAGCCAAAGCCGTCAGTGAAATGCGCCTGATCAACCTGACCCAGTTGGAGCGCCGCAAGCTCGAAAAGCATATTGCCACACTTCGCCGCGAAATGTCGGCCGGCCAGCGAGGTTTAAAGGATCAACCGGTGGCCAATGTGGTAGCGCTGAAAATCGTGCCGCGACCGATTCGCGACCGCATCGATTTGCCCGGTACCCTGAAACCTTGGGCTGATCTGAACGTTGTCGCTGAAGTACGCGGTAAAGTGATTGAAAAAACAGTAACCGAAGGTACGCGGGTTAAAAAGGGTGAGATTATTGTCAAATTGGATCAACGCGAGAGCCGCAATGATTTCGATTCGGCCAAAGCATCCTATGACATGGCCTTGGCGCAATTAAACCGGTTAAAAGAGCTGTATAAGGAACAATTGGCAACACGGGAACAACTTGACAACGTTACCGCCCAAATGAAGCGCCTTAAAGCGGCCATGGATAATGCTGCGCTCAACCTGGAGCGCTGTGATATCCGCGCACCCATTGACGGCGTGGTCAATCAAATCTACATCGAAAAGGGCCAATACTTGAGCACCTCGGATAAAGTGGCCGAAATCCTTCAAATGGATCGTGTCAAAGTCGAGGTCGGCATCCCTGAGTCGGATGTGGATGCCGTGCGCCGGGTGGACGATTACCAGGTCAGAATCGATGCCTTGGATGGCAAAATCTACTCAGCCAAAAAGCACTTTTTATCCAACACCGCCGATCCCATGGCACGCCTTTATAATCTGGATCTGATGATCGAAAATACCACGGGTGAAATTTTGCCGGATATGTTTGCACGCATCGAAATTGTTAAACAAGAAGTATCTGAAGGAATTTCCATTCCACTGTATGCCGTTATTTCCCGCGGCGACACCAACATCGTCTATGTGGTTAACAGTGAAAAGGCGCATCGCCGTGAGGTTGAGCTAGGCCTGCAAGAGGGCTGGATGGTCCAAATCACCAAAGGATTAAAATCCAGCGATAAGGTCATTGTGGTCGGGCATCGCGACGTTAACGACGAGCAGCCGGTCAATGTTGTCCGTACCGTTCAAGATCCCCAGGATGTCATCAAATGATCGTTTCAGATACGGCCGTTAAAAATCGCATCAGTGTGGTGGTTCTGGCCATCATGATTCTGGCCTTCGGCATCTATTGCTATAGTGTGCTGCCCCGCGAAAGTGAGCCGGATATATCGATTCCCTATGTCTTTGTGTCCACCACTTATAAAGGTGTTTCCTCTGAAGACATTGAAACATCGATTACGATTCCAATCGAGAAAAAACTCAAAGGGCTTGATGGACTGAAAAAACTGACCTCCAGCAGTGCCGAAGGCGTTTCCCAAATTAACATCGAATTCACACCCGAGACCAACATCGATGATGCCCTGCAGGATGTCAAAGATAAAGTCGATGAAGCCCAAAATGATCTGCCCGGCGACCTGGAAGATGACCCACTGGTATTTGAAGTCAACTTTTCCGAGCTGCCGATTGTGGTCCTATCTTTATCCGGACCAACCGGTGCTGCTAAATTAAAGGAAATCGCAGATGACTTAGCCGATGACATTGAGTCCATCAACGGCGTGTTGGAAGCCGAGGTTACCGGCGGCCTGGAACGTGAAATTAAAGTAGAAGTCGATCCTGACAAACTGGCCTATTATCGCATCCCGATCGTCGCCATTCAAAATGCGGTATCCAGTGAAAATCAAAATACTTCCGGGGGAACCATAACTCTGGGCGATGGCCGTTATCAACTCAGAGTGCCGGGTGAATTTGATACCCCCGATGAAATCTTTAACCTGGTGGTGACCACCCTTAACGGCCAACCGGTGTATCTAAAAGATGTCGCGCGGGTGGTGGACGACTATAAAGACGAAACCAGCCGGGCGCGTTTGAATAGCCATGAGGCTGTTAATATAGCGGTTAAAAAACGTTCCGGTGAAAATATCATTGCCATCACCGACCAAATCGATCAGCTCATCGAACGTTTCCGGCCGACCTGGCCCGAAGGCACCAAGATCATCAAGCTCATGGACAAGGCCAAAGATACCCGTTTGATGGTTGCCGATCTGGAAAACAATATTCTCTCCGGACTGGTATTGGTCATTGTGGTGCTGTTTTTCGCCATGGGATTTCGCAATGCTGCTTTGGTCAGCCTGGCTATCCCGTTTTCCATGTTTTTATCTTTTATTGTGCTGTTTGCCCTGGATATTACCTTAAACAACATGGTGTTGTTCAGCTTAACCCTGGCCCTGGGTATGCTGGTGGACAATGCGATTGTCATTATCGAAAATATCTACCGGTACATGCAACAAGGTGTTCCGCGCATCGAAGCCGCCATGAAAGCCACATCGGAGGTGGCCTACCCCGTAATCGGCTCCACCCTGACGACCCTGGCGGCTTTTTCGCCAATGCTTTTCTGGAAAGGCGTCATGGGTGAATTTATGCGTTATCTGCCCATGACGCTGATCATTACGCTGGCTTCCAGCCTGGTAGTTGGCCTGATCATCAATCCCGCTTTGACCTCATATCTCATGAAGATCAAGCTTCGCCATCAATCAAAGCCGCGCCGGTTAAAAACCGCAGACATCGCCAGGGCCGGCGAGCGGCCTGTTGCGATCAAAGGCCCGGTTTTAAGATTTTATGCCGCTTTCTTGAGAGGCGCATTAAAGCATCGCTTTGTGGTGATGGGATCATCTTTTGCCATTTTAATTATCCTGTTTCAAATTTGGCTACTGGTGGTTGGGTTGGAAAAGCCGGTAGAGTTTTTTCCCAATTTTGATCCCCGTAGTGCCTATGTCAATATCGACCCGCCGGAAGGGGCTGATTTAGATTATCTGGACCGGCTGGCCAAAAAAATCGAAATGGCGGTCACCGGCGAATTGACATTTGCCAGAGACGCTAACAACGGCACACCACCGGAAACCGTTACCGATGACCTCTACTTAAAGGCCTACCGCCCCAAACGCCATGTCACCCGAACCGGCAAGGAGTTTTACGGTCCCAGCGATTTACGTAACATCGAACATGTTTACGCTAAATCGGTGGAAACTGCCGGAAGCTCGGTCTTCGGTGACAACTTGCCCAATCACATCGGAATTCAATTTGTCGACTTTGACGAACGCGCCCGGCCCTCGGCCCAGGATCTGGAAATGGTGCGGGAACGTATCAAGGCCATTGCAGGTGCCGATATTACCGTGGATCAAGCCCAAGAGGGTCCCCCTACCGGTGCGCCGATCAATATTGAAATTGCCGGCGATGATTTCCAGGTATTGGGACGGCTGGCCAAAGAAATCCGCCAAATCGTATCCCAGATACCCTTTGTGGAAGATGTGCGTGACAATTACATCGAAGGCATCCCTTCGGTGCGGGTTGCCATCGATCGCCAAAAGGCCGCCCTTTTTGAATTGTCGACCAGCAACATCGGCTTTGCCTTGAAAACCGCTTATAATGGATTGGAAATCTCCACCTACCGTGAAGGCGATGAAGACTTTGACATCACCGTTACGTTGAGCGAAGCCAATCGTAACATCACCGATGTTCTATACAAGTTGATGATTCCCACACCCACCGGCCAGGTGGTGCCGTTGACCACCATCGCCAAGCTTGATTATGTCGGCAGTGTCGGCAATATCGTGCGTATTGACCATGAACGGGTGGTGACAGTTAAAGCCAATGTGGATGAAACCAAAATTCCCGGCGCGGTGGCGCGCACCCAGGCCGAAGAGTTGCTGAAAAGCTTTGTCATGCCACCCGGTTACAAATTTACCTTCACAGGCGAAAACGAGTTTCAAAAAGAATCGGAAGAATTTTTAAGGCAGGCGTTTGTGGTAGCCCTTTTTCTAATTTTCTTAATTCTGGTCACCCTGTTTAACTCTGTCATCCAACCCGCCATCATCTTATCCTCGGTGGTTTTGTCTTTGGGAGGCGCGTTTCTGGGGTTGACCGTTATAAAATCACCTTTTGGGATTATCATGTCCGGCATCGGGGTCATCTCTCTGGCGGGCGTGGTCGTTAACAACGCCATCGTTCTAATCGACTATACCAACAAATTACGCGATCGCGGATATGAGCTGGTTGATGCCATCGTGGCCGCCGGAGCGACTCGTCTGCGGCCGGTCATGTTGACAGCCATCACCACTATTTTGGGAATCATTCCCATGGTCACCGGTATCTCTTTCAACTTCCGCACCTTCAGTTGGTCGATGGTCAGTGAATCGACGCAGTGGTGGCAGACCATGGCCATTGTGGTGATTTTCGGGCTTATGGTGGCAACTTTTCTAACCTTGGTGGTTGTGCCGACCCTTTATTCCTTGCTGGCATCCCTAAAATTAGGCTCCAATACCTTCGTCCAAAAAGCCAAAACACTTTACTGGAAGCCTTTGGAACGCTGGAGCTAAATCAGATGCTTTCATGATTGTTAAAGTAGAATAATCCGTCAGATGAGTTAGTCACTTTGACGGTGAGCAAGCTAACAGTAAGCGGGGAAAGGCGAGAAACAGCTGTAATCAGCGTAAGGATCCATCTTCTTGCGGTAAGCAATTATCCCTCAACCAGTAAACTTGGCCTTCCGACATTTACATAATCGCCGATGGTGAGCTTTGGATCAGATGAGACGCTATTTTCCCTGTATCCGTCCAAGACGAATCTTTTCGAGAGCTTTTCATCTTCAATGTCCGAATCAAGCCCCGAACGTTTATGGCTTGTTCATCTGTTAAGGTTTTAAATTCAAGGCCGCAGCGCCGATATTCCCTGAAGCTGTAACCCTTATTCATAGGCTTAGCATTAATATCATAAACTATTCGGCACGTAATCACCGGCAAATAGTATTGGTATCCATCATAAAGGAAAATTTCCATTTCGGTGAGACCACCGATTTCAACAAAATAGGGTGTGTACTTAAAAGAGAGTCCCTTTTTGCTAATGTCTTTGCCCCATCCGGTAAATGAGTACTGATGGCTTAGAACCTGAAAAGCGTGACTATTCAAACGATACCGCTGGTACCGGCGTCTCTGGTGTTCTTTGTTTGCGGGGTGTAGCATTTTCAGTCCCTCCCTTTAAACCGGTAAGCATTATGGTATCATTGCCTTCAAATTTGGTGGGTCTTGCCCTTTTTTATATTTGGGCACCGACGGGCTGTTGTCATGAGGCGATATCCAATAGCTGGGGGACTCTGCATATCGCCCGTTGTTAAAGGGCACGACCCACGCAAATCGCAAATCCCATATTGTCCTACCGTTTAGCCACCGCAGTGGGTCTGACGGTTTCATAAAACCGTCGGTTTAAATGATAGCGAACCAGGTATGGTTTGGG